>OBLF01000080.1_pt1 | contig 124977 bp, 100 predicted proteins | sample 1519231 | NCBI WGS metagenome assembly OBLF01 (sample SAMEA2602895, study PRJEB22501) | metagenome
TTTTTCTTTTAAGGAAGCACAGGAACGAGCCGAAAAAGAAGCAAGGGAAAAAGAACGACAGGAGCGTATCAAGGCTCGCAGGAGTAAGCGTGGTATGGAAAGATAACCTTTTCCATTATACTCACGACTTAATAACTTCTTGAACTATTGAAAATCTGCGGTTATTGGGTGTTCCAATATGAATGCCCCACAATCAAATCTTATGAAAGAGAGGAGCGGACTATATGAAAGAACAGAAACATTCTTATTCGCAACGCATAGGAAAAACAACATTCATCGTAAATGTAAAGCAGTCCGAAAGTGCCAAAAAGCCTTTGAATACGGTGTTTCAAGACATCTGCAAGCACGAGGTTTTGGGCGATTTCTTTACGGACAAATCATTTAATTTAGAAAATCCACAAAAAGTATCTTGACAAACTCGACCCCGACGGTCCAAGCAGCACACAAAATTCTCCTTTTTCCACGGAAAGGTCAATGCCTTTTAATACTTCCACCAGACTGTCGCCCTCGCCGAAGGACTTTCGGATTCCTCTGATTTCCAGAAACATCACTTTCTCCTCCTCAATATCGTAATCTTCCTGATGTCGGGGTCAAAAGGGCTAAGCCTGCATGAGCTTACTCATAGGTGGGTGAGAGACCTTTTGCCCTGACGCCATATCCATCGGGTTCAAAAATTCATTTTTCAGAAGTAGAATAGACTAACTTTTGTTCGTTGTCAATGCCTCAGGGTACGGGTGAACAGTAACTATTTCAGGGAAAGCTCAAGAATTTCTGTGAATTACGGGTTGTCAATTCCTTTTTTTCCCGTTATACTTTTCGGGACATAGTCTTTGCGGATTGTGAAGGCACAAAAGCACGAAGCAATCCGATATCAACACTCAGAATTCAGAAAGTACAGAGAGAACAATATGAGTATTTTAAACGTAGAACATCTGTCTCACGGCTTTGGCGACAGAGCCATTTTTCATGACGTTTCCTTCCGTCTTTTAAAGGGTGAGCACATCGGCTTAATCGGCGCAAACGGCGAGGGAAAATCCACCTTTATGAACATCATCACCGGTCGCCTGCAGCCCGATGAAGGTAAGGTCGAATGGTCCAAAAATGTCCGCGCCGGTTATCTGGATCAGCACACTGCCCTTGAAAAGGGCATGACCATCCGTCAGGTACTGACCTCTGCCTTTGATTTTTTGCTGGATATGGAACAGGAATTAAACGGGATTTATGAAAAGATGGGCGAAGCAGACGAGGATACCATGCAGCAGCTGATGGAGGACGCCGGAACGCTGCAGGAGCTTTTGACTGCACACGATTTTTATATGATCGATTCCAAGGTTGAGGAGGTTGGCCGCGCCCTCGGGCTTTCCGAAATCGGTCTGGACAAGGATGTTTCCGAGCTGTCCGGCGGTCAGCGTACTAAGGTACTTTTGGGTAAGCTTCTGTTGGAGAAACCGGACATCCTGCTTTTGGACGAGCCCACCAACTATCTCGATGTTTCTCATATCGAATGGCTCAAACGGTATTTAAATGATTACGAAAACGCGTTTATCCTGATTTCTCATGATATTCCGTTCTTAAACAGCGTCGTCAACCTGATCTACCACATGGACAATCAACAGCTGACCCGCTACGTAGGCGATTATGACAAGTTCCAGGAGGTTTATGCGATGAAAAAAGCGCAGCTGGAAGCCGCCTATAACAAGCAGCAGAAAGAAATTGCAGATTTGAAGGATTTCGTTGCCCGCAACAAGGCTCGTGTTTCCACCAGAAACATGGCGATGTCCCGTCAGAAAAAGCTGGATAAAATGGATGTAATAGAACTACAGGCTGAAAAGCCGAAGCCGGAGTTCAATTTTAAAGAGGCACGCACGCCCGGCAGATATATTTTCCAGACGTCCGACCTCGTAATCGGTTATGACGAGCCGCTGTCCTCCCCGCTGAATCTGTCCATGGAACGCGGCTCCAAGATCGTCATCACCGGTGCAAACGGAATCGGTAAGACAACTCTGCTGAAGAGCATCCTCGGTCTGATCGATCCCCTCTCCGGCAGCGTAGAGCAGGGAGATTATCTGGAGATCGGCTATTTCGAGCAGGAAATGAGTCAGGATATTTCCACAACCTGTATCGAAGAGATCTGGAAGGAGTTTCCGGGCTACAGCCAGTATGAGGTACGTTCCACCCTCGCAAAATGCGGCCTTACAACCAAGCATATTGAAAGTCTTGTCAAAGTCCTGTCCGGCGGTGAACAGGCAAAGGTGCGTCTCTGCAAGCTGATCAACCGTCCCTCCAATGTACTCGTCCTCGACGAGCCCACCAACCACCTCGATGTGGATGCCAAGGACGAATTGAAGCGTGCACTGATCGCATATCGCGGAAGCATTCTGATGGTATGCCATGAGCCCGAGTTCTATGACGGGCTCGCAGATACGGTCTGGGACGCTTCCAAATGGACGACACGAACTGTGTGACAAAAGGACAGCACGACACGCAATATGATAACATGGCTTAGCGCAGTCCAGCACTCTAAAAGGCAGCCGCGTCAGGAAAATTTTCCTGACGCGGCTGCCATATTTTTTAAGCTTCCTGATAAAGTTCTTTTGACCGGTAAGTCAATACCTTTCCTATTTGTAATCTTTGTTTTTGAGCAACGTACCTACAAACGGTATCGCAGCAAATTCCTGCGGGTTACTTCTGATAATATAATCGATATAATTTCCCACAATCAACGCGTATGCATAGTAGCCCATCGGGTTCGGATGAAAGCCCAACCCGAACGATTTACGCATTTCTGCATCGTATACGGGCGCATGCGCAGTCATATCCAGCAAGTAAGTAAACTCAAACATATCGCACAATTTGGCGAGTTCGCTTGCGATATAACGGATATCGTTATCACACGCTTCACCGCGCAGTTGAGGAGTTACAACAAAAATACGCGCGTTAGGCTCTATTGTTTTAAGTTTGGAAACGATTTTGCCCATATTACCGAAAAACGTATCGTCATTATCCTGCGGACAATCGACGTTGACGTCCTTGACACTTCCCAAAGGATGCCCGAACACAAACGAATCGTTGTTGCCTAACGCAATAATATACGCTTGATTCCATTGCCAAAATCCGTTTGCGTCCGCCCAACTTTGAACATACTCGCGCGCGGTCATTCCGCCGCGGGAATAATTGTTGTATTTTGTTCCAGTAATGCGCTCTAAAACGGCGGGCCACGAGTACTCGTACATATCGGTATAAACTATATTTCCGTTTTCATCGTGACTTTCAAACTCGCCCGATGCCAAAGAATCCCCTATAACGCCTATTTGCTTAAAAACGCCCGCAAAACCGCACGTTTCCTTAATAATATCTAACGGCTGTTCGCTTGCGCCGATTTCAAATCGTTTGTTATTCATTTTATTCACCCTCCTGTTGTTCTTCTTTAACCTTTTTAGGCTTATCCCATTCCGTACCGGTTACAGTTTTAAGATCAAGTCCGCGAGTTTCGCCGACAAACAGCCACATTATTACAATTGCCCCTACAAGCCCTGGAACCGTCAAGCCCAAATACATATAACCGAACATGCTTTCGGGAATGATAGGCAGCAGTATCATAGTAATAACTGTTGCAAGTCCGCCCATAACTCCGTTAAGCAACGTATTGATTACCGTAACCGACGAACGCAGGTTTGTAGGAGACGATTCGGAAAACATAATTCCGCCGATGGTATCGCCTGCGCCCCAGTAACTGCCCATAAATCCGCCGATAGCAAAACCCGTCAAATACGGAGTCCACTTGAACATACCGCTAAAGATAAACAGCAAATAACACGTCAACGCCGAACAAGACATTGCGACTATAGTTACTTTACGTCCGAATTTATCCGACACAAAACCGGAAATCAATGTAAACAGCGCGTTGCCGACGGGATACAGAAACAAAGCAAGAGTTATTTCTTCTTCCGTCATCAGCGCCGACTTTGCCATGACCGTACTGTACGTTGCCGTACCTAACGAAGCGAGATAAAAGCAGCAACAAGCAATAATCAAAAAGCGCAATTGTCTGTGTTTGAATGCGAATTTTACAGCGGTCAGAATTCCGCCTTGTGCGTTTTGTTCGCGTCCTTCCTTGCTGCGTTGTTCACGTTCTTCTATAGGCGTTTTTAAATACTCTATTCTTTTAATCAAAAATGCGTTTGTTTCCTTAGCAAAAAGCAGCGCGAATAACGACATTACAAAACCGACAATTGCCGGCACCAAATATACTACGTGCCAACGCTCGCTTACGTTTTGCATGAGTGTAGCCCTAAGCAACGGAACAAGTAACGTGCCCAGTATCGCCACCGCTTTTACGATTGCGTAGTTACGGGCGCGAGACTTTTTGTCGGAGCATTCCAGTATGTACACGCATTGCATATCGTGCGAGACCATAAAACCCATCAACGTGCCGCCTATCATGTAAACGTAGATATCTTTGGATAAATACACAAGGAACAGCCCTAAGCCCATACATAACGTGTTAATAACCAAAAACGGCTTACGCCCGAATTTGTCCGCAAGGGGACGATAGAAAATAATAAGCAGTGTTACCGGATAGGAAATAAAACCTATGGCGGAAAAGAGCGATAATCCCGCGCCGTATTCCATACCCATATTTTTTACGAAGAATTCTGTAACTATATTCGCCTGAAACTGAATGGATATAGTAGACGCGATTTCGTCCGTTATGTAGATGAGCGACAAAATCATAAACAAGTAAATCAAATAAAACTTGTTGCTTCTTGCGCCCAACTGCTTTTCGCGGCGGATAAGTTCCTTGGCTTCGCGCGCCTGTAATCGTTCAACGTTTTTTGCCATTTTGAGTTTTCTCCTTTTGAAAATTGTAAACAAGGAAATTCTTGGTCATCTCGTCGGTAATGCCGTAGCGCTCCGCCAAATTGTGTATGGCTTGCAAGAAATCCGCGCCGGAGCAGCCTTTAGACAACAGGTTTTCTTTTTCGATAAGTTTATTCCAAAAAACATTCAAAACAATTTCGTCGGTGGCAAGGGAAACAACCGAATGATTGCGCGTATGCACGTAAACGTTGCGATCGCCTTCTTCTCCGACTAAACACTCTCCGCCGTCGATTATAATTGTTGTTCTACGGTATGGAAACAGTGTTGAAACGTCGTTGATATTGTACGAATACACCGTTGCGCCCTCGACCAAAATGCTTTCGAAGGTAAAAATATACACCTTTACCCCGCGGGATATTGCGTTTTCGATATTACTACGCAGCACTTCGAACAGCTCCCGCCAAATGGACAGCGAAATTTCCGCTTGCGCGCTGTCGATAAGTTCCTTTGCCTTAGCAACGTATTTTTCTTCGCCCACTATATTCATTACATAATCGACGTCGGCGTTTTCCGTTGCAAGTTGTTGTAGCTCGCGTTCGGCGCAGGCAATATTCTTTTCGTTTTCTTCCTTGATGCTACGTATAAGGTCTTGATACTCGATAGGCTTGTAAAAATTCGGCTCTCCGTCTATACGAATAACCGCGCCCTTTGCCACCAAGCGATTGATAACCTCGTACACCAACGAACGCGCAACGCCCGAAAGTTTTGCGATTTCGTAACCGTTTAACACTTTATGTTTAATTAGTGTTCCGTATACTTTTGCTTCGTTTGACGAAAAGCCGAGTTTCTCTAAAAATTCATAATTGTTCATAGTAGTTATACCCCACACCACTATTATGCTACAACTCTCTGCGTTTTCAATACCCTTTTTGAAAAATATGGTATTAAATTTACTTTTTGCGTCAATACGGGCTGTCGTCAAAGTACAGTTCGTCGTACAAATCATCGTCTTGCCTATCGAAACGTTCTTGCTGCTGTCGGTTGGTATTCTTTATTAGAGAATAACTTTCGCCGCGTTTTGCTCCGTATTGTAACTTTGTACATCAAAATTTTTAATCTGTTGTTTTTTATTCTTCACTAAGACCACTAACTGAAATAACTGCTTAATTCCAAGCAACAGAAAAGGACAGACGACCTTAAATCGTCTGTCCTCATCCGAGAAGCACGTATTATGCTCTAACATCCTTATGAGAAGGAGCGTAAAGAGCGTGCGTTCTATTTTTCCCGGTTCATCACAAGTTCCCAGACAACACACAGCGCGGCATAAATCACGCCGCCGACCACATAGACGATCCAGGTCTTATCCCATGTGTTCGTCGAAAAGCTCCAGGCGAGATAAATTGCAGTCAGGATAAGCCAGTAAACTACGGAAAACGCTCCCATTTTCCGGTTTTTGCGCTTCGCTTCCATCGTGTAATCGCCCTCTTTTAATAGTTTTTGCATGCTTGTCCAGATGCTGCAGTTCACCACAAAAATACATGCGCCGATTCCGGCAAGCACCATCGTAACGGTCAGCAGCAGCGTTATCAGAAATTCCTGTTCCGAAAATGCGCCGACGAGCAGCGGAATCGGGGACGCCACACAGATACACGTTGCAATGATGTTCCAGAAAATGTACTGATTCCGATATTCTTTCTGTTTTTCCCGCACCATTCCGCTCACGCCATATTGCAGCTCAAACGGCTCTTCCCTATCCAGATATTCATACTGCTCGTTCTGAAACCCGGAATAGATAAACAATGCGACCGCCGCGATTACAAAAAACAACAACAGCATTATTCCAAGACAACCTGCCAGATTTTCCGAAATGTTCAGTTTTTCATACTCCGATGCCGCGCCTAATAAAAGTAACGGAATCGGGGATAACACGCACAGAAACGTCCCGACAGCAATCCGTTTTGCGGATTCCCTGCTCTGTACGAGATAGGTTCCCGCCTCTTCTATGGAAATCTGGCGCACGCCGCTGTCTATCGTTTCCGATGTAAACTCCTCCAGCTCCATGTCATCCTTTAAAAGGTAATCTGTCGTAACTCCAAACAACGCTCCAAGCTGCAAAATTTTTTCCAGCTCCGGGATGGTCTGCGCGCTTTCCCATTTTGAGACTGCCTGTCTCGATACATTCATCTTCTGCGCAAGCTCTTCTTGCGACCAGCCGTTTTTCTTTCTCAGCCGGACAATCTTATCTGCAAAAATCATACTTCCTGCCTCCATTTGTTTTTTGTTTCAGTATATGGATTTTGACAGTTTCCCGCCACCAAACGGCGGCTTGAAATTTGTCAACCGTTGGTTGCACCCCGCACAAAATAAGGGATTTCGCAGCTTCGTGCCGCCAGCCAGATGGATACGGCACGGATCGCGCGCATGCAAATCCATGATCAGCGTTCGACTCCGGCACGTTCACATGCCGCGCTTAAATTTCTTTGATAAACTGCACGCCCTCCAGTCTGCCGAACTCTTCAATCACCTTCTCATGAGATACAGGTGTATCAAAATGAAGGGTCATTGTTGCACCAACCACCCTGTTTCCATCCACATCCTTGCTGCGTACAATCTCCAGCCCGTCCATTTTACAGCCATGTCCCCGTCCATATGCCAAAAAGGCACTCAGATCCTTGATACTTACAAACTCCACATAAACCCCAAACACACGCGCTGTTTTTCCAAGCCTCTTATCTACTGTGCTCAGGATTTTCAGAGAACACCAGATGGCTGCAAAGCCGACAATTGCTCCGGAGTAGAAGCCGGAACCAAGTGCCAGTCCCAGACAGGCATCTGCCCACAGCCCCGCTGCGGTGGTCAGCCCCTTTACCTGGTTCTGTCGGGTCACCAGGATCGTCCCGGCTCCCAGAAATCCGATCCCGCTGATCACCTGCGCAGCAATCCGGCTCGGGTCAGTGCTTCCAAGCTCCCGGCTCAGAAAAATTCCCGTCATCATCGCAATTTCCGAACCGATACAGACAACCATATACGTCCGAAATCCTGCCGGACGCCCTTTCTTTTCCCTTTCATACCCTAAAATTCCACTGAAAACCATCGCAAGCACAGTTCTCAGCAGCACGGAAAAAATGGTCAGCTCCTTCAAAACGGCTATTTTTTCCAACACCATACCATGCTCCCTCTTTTATCCTTCTCCTGATTTCTGCAGGCGTTCCCGCGAAAATGCCGGCAGCCTTATTTCATATGCTGTTTACAGGTATCTTTCGTCATAAACCGCCCGAACCCCGCCGACAAATTTCCGCCGCGTCCGTGCGCATACCAGATGTGCCTCCCCGATCTGTCGAATGGACAGTCTGACCGGAACCGCCACATCCTTTAGATGCATCCCGATCAGCGTATCTCCGATATCCATTCCTGCATGTGCCGCAATATGCTCCACTGCCACAGGATCAGCAAATGCCTGCCATGCCGCTGTTGCAAAGGATCCGCCTGCTTTTGGCTGCGGCATAACATTGACCGGCTCATAGCCATACTTTTCTGCCGCTTCTGTCTCCAGAATCAGTGCACGGTTTAAATGCTCGCAGCACTGGGCCGCCAAATAAATGCCTTTTTCCTGCACAGCCGCATAAATTCCGCCAAAAACCTTTGCCGCCAGCTCCGGACTGGAATAGGTCCCGATTTTCTCCCCGCCAACCTCACTGGTCGAACAGCCGACTACTAAAATCTGACCCGCTTTCATCCCGGCGGTCTCTATCAGCTCCGCTGCCGCCTGATAAGCGGTCTGGTAAACCTTTTCATATAATGTATTATCATAAGTATGAAAATCCATAGCTGCCATAAATAAATATCCCTTCCTCCCCGTTCTATTTCATCAAACAGTACCCTGCTTTTACAGTACACCCATTTTATAACTTTTCCATTTAAGTATAACCGATTTCTTCTATTCTGTCAGTTTCTTCCAGTAAATTATTATTTCGTGAGCATAGCTCACTCAATAATTTCGCCGTTCGTCAATCATGCAAGCATGTTGACTCACTTGCGTTCATTATATCAGAAAGAACAAAAAGACGGCAGTTTCCTGATTCGGAAAGCCACCGTCTTTTTGTGTAATCTATTTATTTTTTACCCGAAGTTCTTTCAGGTAATTGTAAACGGTAAAATTCGTAACACCCAGACACTCTGCCACATATTCAACGGAGCCTTTGACATCAAAAATGCCTCTGTTCGCCAGATTTCCGACAATACTAAGCTTATCTTCCTTCTGCATGTAAGCAACTGGCTTCTGCACCATTCCAAGCTCTGTGCGTACCATATCCTCCATAACCTCACTGATATCATGTGCAAACAGCTCTTCTGGCTCATCCTCTTCTGCCGGATGCTGAAACGACACCATTTCCTGATGTAGGCGAGAAGCCACGATATAATCTGTCAGATCCTGATTAATACATAAGCTTCCTACAATATGCCCATTCTCATCCCGGATAAAAATTGTCGATGACCGCAAAATGCGACCGTCTGTAGTTACATTTCGGTAATTAATGCTGTTCGGTGCACTGTCTCCATATTTCTGCAGCAGCTGCAAAAGATAATTTGTGACCGGTCCACCGATTTTTCGATGCGTCACATCTCCTGCCAAAGCTACAATTGAACTTTCCACGTGGCTCAAATCGTGCAGAATTACCTCATAGCGGCTTCCAAGCATCTGAAAAATTCCTTCAACCAGCTGCAAGGCCGCCTGCAAATTTGGATGCAGTTCCCTATTTTCCATACTATTTCAATCCTTTACTTTTCCAGATTTTTTTCCCGGATCAGCATGTCGATTCCTTTTTCCAGACGGTTCAGCCCTTCTTCCAAAATTTCACGGCTTGTTGCAAAGCAGATTCGAATATACCCTTCCGAACCACTGCCGAAGAATTTTTCCCCTCCGGAAACCACAGCAAGCTTTACCTTCTCTTTCATATACTCGGTAAATGCTTCGCTCTTCATGCCAAAAGCGCGAATATCCACATACAGCAGATAGGTTGCATGGGGATGATATGCTTGAATCATTGGCATCCTGTTTAAACGGTCAACCGCATAATCCCTGTTCTTTTTCAAGTGTTCCAAAAAAGCATCCACCCAATAGTAGCACTTACTCATGCATGCAGTCCCTGCAATCTGTGAAATCGAAGCAATACCTCCGGCTGTACTCATCACGTCCGAATTTTCCACGATTTCCTCAAACAGCTTTTCATCTGTCGTATACACACAGCCTGCACGCAGGCCGGCAATTCCGAAGCTCTTGGAAAAACCAAACACCGACATAACTCTGCGGCACCGCTCACTACCCAATGAGTAAATGCTTCTGAATGGCTCTTCCGGGAATACGATATCCGACCAGATTTCATCGTTCATGATATAAAGATTATACTTCTCACAAAGCGACATGATATGCTCCAGATCCTCTGGACGATATACAACGCCATAGGGATTATGCGGATTACATAGACCAATCATTCTGGTCTTCGGTGTAATGTAGTTTTCCAGTTCAGACAGATCGATATATCCATCTTTTAACTTAGCCGGAAACAGTACAACCTTTCCGCCTGCCGCCAGACAGGATTCACGGAACAGATAATCTACCGGGTCAAAAACGATCATTTCATCGCCCTGACGTAAAACAGTCTGAGCGATAACATACATTCCTCTCGCTGCACTGTCAATTGGAAGAATCAGATTCGGATCGATCTCTTCTCCTTTTCTTTCCATCAGTGCTTTGGAAATGCTGTCTTTAAATTCCGGGTATCCCAGCTTAGGCGTATAGGAAAAATAACCATCTTTCACATAATCCATCATTGCTTCCTGAATTTCAGGTGCAACCGGATAATCCGGATCTGCCGCAGTCAGCGGAATCACTCCGTCCGGCACCTCTGCCCAGCGATAATTAAACGCACGTTTTTTGAGCACATCCAGTTTAATATTCGAATTATCAAATAATGCCATTTTCTATTACTCCTCCGTATATGCAATCGCTTCAACCTCACACAAAACACCTTTGGGAAGCGCCTTTACAGCAACGCAGGAACGAGCCGGACAGCTTATAAAGTATTTTTCATAAACGCTGTTGAATATCGGGAAATCTGTCATATCTGCCAGAAAACAGGTCGTCTTTACTACCTGCTCATAGGATGCGCCGCCTGCTGCCAGAACTGCTCCAACATTTTTGCAGGACTGTTCCGCCTGATCAGCAATCGCTGTGCCTGCGACAGTTCCGGTTGCAGGATCTACCGGAATCTGTCCGGAGCAATATACAACGTTTCCGATTTTGATTCCCTGAGAATAAGGTCCGATTGCAGCAGGAGCTGCAGAAGTTTCAATCTTTTTCATCTTTTCTTCCTCCATCTTTTGTTTCTTTTTATTCAATATTCAGATGACATGCCACCTGTGTTCCATCCGCCATTGTTTTCAACTGCGGCTTTTCTTTTTTACAGATATCCATACAGTAACGGCATCTCGGATGGAACGGACACCCGGACGGTGGATTGACCGGACTCGGAATATCACCGGTAAGCAGAATTCGATGCTCATTTTCCTGTTTACGAATGTTCGGGATGGCAGAAAGGAGCGCCTGGGTATAGGGATGACGACGCTTTTCATAGATTGCATCCTTCGTTCCTATTTCTACAATATTCCCCAGATACATTACCATAACTCTGTCGCAAAAATGCTTGATGATTCGCAGATCATGCGAAATAAACATATACGTTAAACTAAATTCCTTTTTAATATCCTGCATCAGATTGATAACCTGTGCCTGAATGGAAACATCCAGTGCACTAACCGGTTCGTCACAAACAACGAACTCCGGATTTAGTGCAATTGCCCGGGCAATGCCGACACGCTGCCTCTGACCACCGGAAAACTCATGCGGGTATCTGGTAATATGTTCCGGGCGCAGACCGACACATGCAATCAGCTTTTCCACCTGCGCATAGATTTCTTCCCTGCTCATCTCCGGATGATGGATACGATAAGGCTCTTCCAGAATCTGAAAGACTGTTTTTCTGGGATCCAATGACGCATACGGATCCTGAAAGATAATCTGCATCCTTTTGCGCATTGTACGCATCTCGCTTTTCTTCAACCGGCTCAGATCCTGTCCGTCAAATGTAACCGTACCTTCCGTAGGCTCCAACAGATGCAGCACAAGGCGACCTGTTGTGGATTTTCCACAACCGGACTCTCCGACAACGCCAAGCGTTTCTCCCTTATAGATCTGGAAGCTGATATCATCTACAGCTTTTACTGTTTTTCCCTTTTCGCCGGTCGGGAAGTATTTTTTCAGATTTTTTACGTCTACTAAAACTTCACTCATTTCTCATACCTCCTGCACCTGACCTGACGTCCATCCTCCAGATCCAGAAGCTTTATCCGCTCCTTTTCGCATTCCGGGCAAGCAAACTGACATCTCGGAGCAAACCGACATCCCTTCGGCATATCATATAGGCTCGGTACCAGTCCCTCAAGTGTCCGCAGGCGCTCCACATCCTCATCGACATCCGGAACCGAATTCATCAGCCCGACCGTATAGGGATGCTTCGGATCATCAAACAGCTCCCGCGTCTTTGCCTTTTCCACAATTTCTCCGGCATACATAACGACAACTTCATCTGCCATTTCCGAGATAACACCCAGATCATGCGTAATAATAATGATCGACATGTTCAATTTCTTCTGAAGAGATTTTAACAGATCAAGAATCTGTGCCTGAATCGTTACATCCAATGCGGTCGTCGGCTCATCGGCAATCAGCAGCTCCGGATCGCCTGCCAGTGCCATTGCAATCATGACACGCTGACGCATACCTCCGGAAAGCTGATGCGGATATTCATCCACACGTTTTCCTGCCTCCGGAATTCCAACAAGCTCCAGCAAATGAATTGCCTGCTGCCTTGCAGCCTTTTTATCCATTCCCTTATGCAGGATCAGCGATTCCTCAATCTGATACCCAATTGTAAAAACGGGATTCAGGGATGTCATCGGCTCCTGAAAAATCATGGAAATCCGATTACCGCGCAATTTACGCATTTCCGGTTCCGGAAGCTTCAGGATATCTGTCCCGTCAAACAGAATTTCTCCGCCTTCATTTTTCCCGGTCACAGGATCCACCAGACGCATGATCGATAGGCTGGTTACACTCTTTCCGCAGCCGGATTCTCCGACAATTCCGAGCACCTTTCCCTTATCTACAGAAAATGTAACCCCGTCTACCGCTTTTGCTACACCGGAATCCGTATAAAAATAAGTTTTTAAATCTTTTACATCCAATAAACTCATGGCTGTTCTCCTTATCCAATATGGATTTCATGAGGCGTATGAGAAAGGTTCTCCACACCGTTCTCGGTCACAAGCACATCGTCTTCCGTCCGCACGCCACAATCATTCGGGAAATAAAGTCCAGGTTCAACCGTAAAAATCATCCCGGGTTTCAAAACGGTTTCATTCCCGATAACGATACGTGGACATTCATGAATCTGCAAACCAATGCCATGTCCCAGTCCACGAAGTGCATAATCATCCAGATTTTCCCGCAGAAATACAGCACGGTGCGCATCCTCGACATCTTTTGCCATAACTCCCGGACGGATTGCAGCAATCGCTTTATCCTGTGATTCCTGCACCAGATTGAAAATTCTCATATGTTCTTCTGAAACATTGCCAAACAGCAACGTTCTTGTCATATCCGAACAATATCCGTCTTTTAAAACACCGAAATCCACAACAACCATATCGCCATCTTCTATTTTTTTTGAAGTAGGAAACGCATGTGCCAGCGCACCTCTTGCACCGGATCCAACGATTGTGCCAAAGCTCATGGCTTCTGCTCCTTCCTTGGAAACAAGATAATGTAACTCATCTGCAAGATCTTTTTCTGTCATACCAGTCTTCAATCTCGGGAGGAGCTTATCAAACCCTGCTTCGGCTGCGGCGATTGCAGCTTTCGTACACGCAATTTCCTCTGCATCCTTGACCATACGTTGTTCCAGGAAATATTCCTGTTCAAACACGACATCAATATCACCCATTTTCTCCTTTAACGGGAAATATTCATCTACTGTCATGCAGGATTCCATCACCATTTTTTTAATACCACACTTTTTAATCGTATCTGCCACCAGCGAAAGCCTATTTGCTGCATGCTCAATGACTTCCACACCGATCGTCTGCTGCTGTGCCTGTGTTGTATAACGCTTGTCGGTTACAAGACAGACCTTATCTCTTGTAATGATCAGACATCCATTGCTTCCGGTAAAGCCGCAATAATAACGTCTGTTTTCATAGGAGGTAAACATGGCACCATCCAGCTGGTGTGCATCCATATAGCTGTAAACTCCTGCAAGTCTTTTCTGATAAGTCTCTTTTCTGTCCATTTTTCCTCCTTCTTTATTTCTTCTGTTTCACATCAAATGCGTCTCTCAGACCGTCGCCGATAAAGTTGATACTCAGCACTGCCAGGAAAATACATGCGCCTGCCGGAATCCACTGCCACGGTCTTTTTGTCAGTGTCGCCAAATTATTTGCATCCATCAGCATATTCCCCCAGCTTGCCGTCGGAAGCTGAACTCCGCAGCCAAGATAGCTAAGTGATGCCTCTGTAAGGATTGCTCTCGCCATTTGCATGGTCGCTTCTACAATAATAGGTGCAAGAACATTCGGGATTACATGAGAGAAAATGATTCGAAAATCTGTCGCGCCAAGAGAAACAGCAGCCTGCACATACTCCATTTCACGAACTCTTAAAATTTCACCGCGCACAAGACGTGCTGTACCGGTCCAATTGCATAAACCAATGATAATCATGACATTGTAAATGCTCGGCTTTAAAATAGTTGCAACAATAATGATAAGAAACAAAACCGGAAAGCAGTTCACAACGTCCACGCATCTCATAATGATCGTATCAGCAACACCGCCGAAATATCCTGCAATTGCTCCAAGCACAATACCTATAACTGTAGAAATGCCAACAGCTACAAGGCCAACACTCATAGATACACGTGCCGCATAGACCAGACGGCTGAACCCATCCCGCCCGATACTGTCTGTTCCAAGAATCGTATGGCTTTTGGATGGCGACATGTTTTTCAGAACAGTATTTCCATCCTGCAGGCTGACATACGGGTCATTCTGCGCAATAACAGGAGCAAATACTGCTACCAGAATCAGCAGTAAAATCACAGCTGTTCCAACAAGCGCAAGCTTATTTTTGCGGAAACGCTTCCAGGCATCTGTTTTGAAGAAGTTCTGTCTTTGTCTGTATTTCATTCTTTTCTTTTCCATGCCTGCTCTCCTTTAATACCGAATTCTGGGATCTACAAAGGAATACATAATATCCGCCAGCAGATTGCCCAAAAGTACCAAAATCGCTGTAAACAACGTCAGTCCCATCAGCATCTGATAATCACGGTTATTGATTGCATCAACACCAAGCAGCCCCATACCCGGCCATCCAAATACTTTTTCCGTAATATAGGCTCCTCCAAACAGGTTCGGAATAGACTGACCAAAAATTGTGATGACCGGAATCATGGAATTTTTCAACGCGTGCTTATAAATAACTACTTTTTCCGACAACCCTTTTGCTCTTGCTGTCCGGACATAATCTTGGTTCAGTGTTTCGATCATGCTGGAGCGCGCAAATCGCATTACTGTCGCTAAATTACTCAGAGACATAACCAGTGCCGGCATTATCAGATATTTCAGCTTATGCAGGATCAACGCCATGCCTTCCCCATTGAATGTACTGGAACCAAAACCGGAGGTCGGCAGCCATTTCAATTTCAGTGCAAATACAAAGATCAAACCCATGCCGAAGAAAAAGCTGGGAATGGAAATACCTATAAAGGAGAATACGGTAAGGCCATAGTCAGCTTTAGAATATTTATGTGTTGCAGAATAAACACCAAGCGGAATTCCAACAACAAAGCTGATGACAAATGAGGTTACCGTCAACAGCAGCGTTGCCGGCAGTCTGTCCAGGATCTCCGTCAGGACAGCCTGTCCGTTATAAGTACTGTAGCCAAAATTTCCCTGTACCAGCTGCTTTAACCAATTCCAGTACTGGACAATTATCGGGTCATTTAACCCGAGTGCTTCTCTGGCTCTCTGCAGCGATTCGCTGGAGGTACGGGGACTTATCATCCCCGTCAGCGGACCGCCCGGTGCCATCTTCATAATAAAGAAAGTCAGAATTGTGATGCCAAACACAACCGGAACTGCCTGCAGTAAACGCTTTCTGATGTATCTTCCCATAATCTGTTCTCCTTATTTTTTGTTCTGCTCCTGTACCGCAGGAATGAAAAGATCCGCACTGCACGCTTCAAATGTAAAGTCTCCGAGAGATTGTACAAATTTCTCATATTTTCCCATCGTCAGGCCATCACAAAAGGCATTTCCTTCAGAAAAGTCAAGTGCGATTTTTTTCGGTTTTAATTCCAGAACCATCTGCGCCAATGTCTCATCGTAGTTTTCATAATGTCTTACCTCGTCAAACAGACCGGATTCTTCAACATCCTGTGCATCAATGCTGGATGCCGTCGCTAACTTTTTCCCGTCCTTCGTAAACAGGAACGCACTGGAGCCAACCGTATCTACTCCGGGAATAAACTCGGTCATCGGATCGCAGCCCTCTGCTGTGATAATTAAATACAGATCAATATCCGACTCGTTTAATTTTGTAATCACATCATCTATGACTTTTTTATGATAGCTATAGTCTTTCATTTCTTGTCTCCTTTTCGTTCTTCTTTCAGACAGTTTTTCTGTATAACCTCATCCAGCACCTGCGCGCCAAATTCATAGGATGTCTCCAGAATGCTTTCATCCTTTCCGTGCACCTTGGGCAGGATCGCATCGAAGGAATCTCCCATCAAAAGCGGAGAGCAGCCGTAAACCATGCTGCCTGCACTCCCGAAAAATCTTCCGTCCGTTCGTCCGAGCGCAAGCATCGGCAATACACCGCCGTCAAATCCGAACCGCCTGCAGGCCTCTTCCAGATCATTTACAAGCTGTTTTAAATGCGAATTTTCAAAATTACTTTCAAATCCGGCTTCATAACCAAGTACTTCCATTTCAAGCGGCAGACCGGCAATCTGTTTTCGGACAAATGTCTCGATTTCTTCCTGACTGCCATAAGGAAGTACTTTGAACTCCAGCACTGCTTCTACATGTGCCGGAATGACATTGCTGCGTTCTCCTATTTTGTAGTTTCGCATTCCGATGCTGTTCTGAGAAGCATACGCAAAAATGTCAGCCCCTGTTGCATTATCCCAGCTGTCACTGCCAACAATTCTGCGCATGGTCTCCCAGGTGCGGCGGCTGCCGCAAGTCAGTTCCTTTTCTGCTGCAAAAATTTTCCGTAATCCCTCTGCAAGCTTTAACAGTGCCTGGTTTTCTCCGGGAGCACTTGCATGTCCCCCGGTTCCTTCCGCACTTATTTTTATTTTGCAGACTGCCTTTTCCCCGACCGTCAGCATCATATAGTTTTTCCCATTAATATGTAACGGGAAGCCACCGCCTTCATTGATCACCATCGCATTTTGAAACAATTCGGGTCTTTCCTGTCTGACATATTCCATGCCAAAACTGCTCCCTGCTTCTTCATCGATAGTAGCCAGAAAATACACATCCCTGTTCAGATGGTTTTCCTGTTTTTTGAGATTCAGAAACGCATACAGCTCCATCATTGTCAGCTGTTTGGTGTCCAACGTTCCTCTTCCGTAAATTCTCCCGTCTGCTTTTTGGGCTCCGAATACCGGATGTGTCCATTCCTCCTGTATGCCGGGGACAACATCTATGTGGGAAATCAGCACAACCGGCTCTTTTTCAGCCCTCGGTGCATGAATTGCTGCAAGAAGGTTTGGTCGATGCAAGTCTTTTGCAATCCGCTCCGTTTTTATTCCGTTTTCCTGCAAAATATGTTCCAGAAACGCACAGGCCTTTTCTTCTCCATCTGCACCGCTCCCGGTTACAGACGGGATTCGGAGCAGTTCCATAAATGCCTTCTTATTATCCTCCAGATTCATAGGCTGCTCCTGTTATGCTTCCTCACCGGTACGGTAAGGAATTTCAATCAATGCTGTCTGCCGTTTGCTGATCAGAACACAACCATCCTCCGTCAGGAGCACATTATCTTCAATAATTGCGCTGCGCTTATCGCGGTCCTGCAAAACAGTCGGCTCCAGCGCATAAATTTCATTTTTCCGGAGAATTCCGGAAGCAGAATATCTCTTTTTGGGTCCAAGTGTCGTACCGCCATCATGTACTTCCAGACCTACCTGATGTCCGGTCGCATGCGGGAACGGAGGAAAACCACTGTCAATGATCGACTGTCTGCCAATTGCATCCACTTCATAGCCTCTCATGCCGGGTTTGATCTTTGCCATAACCGCTCCTACTGCATTGATAGCCGCATTTGCACAATCAACCGCATCCTTGGGAGCATGCTCTTCGCCTGGTTTCAGGAAATACATGGTACGTGCAATATCCGATGTATAACCGTTATAACGAATGGAAAAATCGATCACCAGCATATCTCCGGCTTCGATTTTGTTGATGTCGTTAGGGTCTCTGTGGGACATTCCTCCCTTCGGATTCAATACCAGAGGATATTCCGGCGGATTTCCAAATGCAGTCACAACGTTTCGCTTTGCACATTCCTCCATCATCATCTTTGCTACGCCGACTTCTGTCAGACCAACATGAATCCGCTTAAAAAGTGCATCGTAAATATCTGTTGTAATACGGCTGCATTCTTTCATAATCTCAATTTCGCTCGGTGTCTTTACCGCTCTTAACTCCTCCAGCATAGAGTAGCTGCAGCATTTCACTTTCGCCATTGTTTCTGCACCGATCGCTTTTTCCAGTTTTTTAAACAAACCAACTGTCAATCCATCACATCTGGTATCGATCGTAGAATCATTGACTGCAAGACGTTTTACCTGATATTGATCGAATTTTTCTTTGAATACTTTTTCAAACCCGTCACCGGATACTTCAATTACTTCTGTATACAGCCCGGATTCTTCATATGCTTTGGTATCCGCAGCGGTTGCAATCGCAATTCTGTCCCCGCTTTTCGTCAGCAAAAACATCACTTCATTTTTACTGTCCGTATTGAACATCAGTTCCAGTGCAGTATCTGTTTTCAGCCGCGCATAAAATACCCACATATCGATATTGTTATCCTGCAGCATTTCTGCAGCGCGCTGCATTTTTTCTTTTGCTACTTCGTTTCTGTTAATCATGTTTACCTCCCGCTCTGCCGTATGAACCGGCAATCTCTCGTGCATTTTTTCGGCAATTGCCGTTTTTCTTTATATTCCGCTCTGTGCTGCCCGGCAGACTGCAAGCGTCAATACTTTACTTCCAAACACGACCGAATCCCTGTGGATTCTTTCATTTATGCCATGAACCATTGTTACAGCACTGTCAAACGTCATATCCCAGGCATAAACCGGGCTGTATCCGTATACTTTTGTATCCAGGTCTGCCAGGAAACGTCCATCACTGGAGCCCATCGACACAAACGGAAGAATTTCCGCTTCTTCTTTTGTTTTTCCCAGAATCTCCAGCGTTGCTTCTTCCAGAATTTTTAACATTTCTCCATCCGGGCTGCTTTCATACCCCTGGCTGAGAGAAACAATTCTGTAACTGCAGTCCCATTTTTCTGCAAGATTTTTTAAAACTTCCTCCAGATATTTCTGCCCGAAACCAGGGAGAAGTCTCACATCGCAAACCAGTGTCACTTCATTTACATTTTTCCCTGTAATCATCGTTACCGTCATGGAATTTTGTTTCATGGCTGTCAGTATTTTCTGCATCATGGGAGACAGCTGTACTCCTGCCAGCTTTTGTTCAAACTGCTTTACCGTATCCAGAACTCTCCCGTCAAGCTTCTGCTTTCCGATGTCCTCAGCAAGCCCCATCGCCCGCTCCATACCATCTCCGCTGGTAAAAAATGCACCTTTCGCGCTTTTTGCTTTCACGGTAAATTCCACTGTACCGCAGGATTTCTGTCCGGATTCGCAAAGGTAAAATTCCCTTTTTCCTCCAACTACCGGGAATCCGCCGCCCTCGCTGATTACATCACTGCCCCGAAAGAGCTCGCGGCCTGTTTTTGTCGTTTCACCAACTGTAATCTCATGATCCAGAAACCACTGGAGCCCATATGCACTTCCACTTTCTTCGTCCGAGGTTGCCAGAAAATATACATCCCGCTTTAACGGAATTTCTTTCTCCTTTAACGCCAGAAACGCTGTCAGCTCCATTGCTGTCAGCTGTTTTGTATCCACCGTACCCCGTCCATAAATATAGCCATCTACCTCCTGTGCTTCAAACGGAGGAAATTTCCACTGACTTGCCTGCGCGGCAACCACGTCGGTATGACTCATCAGGATCAACGGTGCCTCTTCTGCCTGATCTGCCAGCTGCCATGCCAGCAGATTTCCGCGTCCCTTTGCACTTTTCTGATACACATAAGGAATCCTGTGCTCCTGCAAAATACGTTCCAGATACAGGAGAAGCTTTTCTTCTTCCCCCGGCGGGTTTGTCGTATTGATCCTGACCAGATCCTTTAACAAAGCAACTGGTTCTATCATTTTTTCGTTCCTTTCTTTTCCTGTATCAAACAACTGTCCATTTATACTTCAGGGGTCTCGGACAGTAAGCCCGAAACCCCTGACCTGTTAAAAGTCTGTCATTTCTTTTATTCTGCAATATTCCACTTTTCAATCTGGAAGGTAATACCGCGGTAATCACATACAAAGTTCTGTACTTTGTCACTTACGCCTGCGATACCAGCCTTGTTATACAGCGGAATCCACGGAAGATCCTTGGAGATCAAATCTGCGATTTTGTGGAAGCATTCCGCTCTCTCATCAGGATCTGTCAGCAGCAGCTGATCTTTAAACAGCTGATCCACCTCCGGATTGCTGTAATGAATAAAGTTCCAGGAACCAGCGCCGGTAGAAGTGGAAAAGTACTCATTATATTCATTCGGATCTGCTTCAACGCCAAAGCCCAATGTATAGCACTGGAAAGAATCTCCGGTTGTCTCTTCTGTTGCTTCACCAGGAAGCAGCTTTGTATATGCCAGTGTTGCAAAATCCTGTTCAATTACTTCCATCTCAACACCGATCGCCTTCCACTGCTGCTGGATCAAAGCAGCAACTGCTTTACCATCTGTACTGGTGGACATATCATAGGTCAGATGTAAGGTCTTTCCGTCTTTTTCATAATAACCGGTTGCATCATTCATGGTATATCCTGCTTCCTCCAACAGCTCTTTGGATTTTGCAGGATCATAATCATAAACCGTTACATTATCGCTGTGAGACCAGTGGTTGCTCGGAAATACATCATCACAGACATATGCATTGCCGTCACCATAAACTGTATCAATGATTGCCTGCTTATCAATGCCATATGCCAGTGCCTGACGAACACGCAGATCACTTAAGCTTTCTGTCAGCTGGTTTAATCCAATATAAGTAACCGTCAGCTGCTCGTATTTGTAATCGGATACACCATCCATCGCTTCTACATTTTCTACCTCTGCAGAAGGAAGATTGTACAACACATCGATTTCACCGTTCAGAAGCGCTGCAGTCAATGTTGTGTCATCACCGAACTGCACGGTTACATTCTGAATAGAAGGTTTTGTGCCATAATAGTCGTCATTCCGTTCCAGTGTGATGTACTGACCAGATTTCCATTCTACAAATTTGTACTTACCTGTACCAATCGGAGCGCGATTAAAGTCATCATTGCCCCATTCTCCGGGATCCTCTCCTTCCAGAATATGCTTGGGAAGAATACAGGTATACATATTAGAAAGAAATGCCGCATTTGCAGACTCCAGTGTAATCTCTACCGTATAGTCATCTACTTTTTTGATACCGGAAACACTGTCTGCATTACCTGCCTGATAATCAGCAGCACCTGCAATCGACATAACACGTCCGTCTGCGCCGCCGTTATAATTCGGATCAGCCAGAGACGTCAGAGTAAATACCACATCGTCTGCAGTAAAGTCTTCTCCGTCATGCCACTTTACGCCTTCCTTTAAATGGAACGTATAAACTGTTCCATCATCGGAAATATCCCAGCTGTCTGCCAGATCACCTTCATAATTCAATTCTTCATTCGGAACAACCAAGTAGCTGAAAATCATGTTCTGAACATTGCTATCGGGTGTTCTGGGCTGAATCAGCGGATTCAAATTTGCTACCTCAGAAGACTGACCGATTACTACACTGGTATCAGTTGCTACTGTTCCATCTGCGGCAGTGCTTTCCGTAGCTTCTGCTGCTCCCGCGCTGTCTGTGCTATTGCTGCTCCCGCATGCTGTTCCAAATACCATCATGCCTGCAAGCAGTAATGCAAGGGGCTTGGACATTTTTTTCATAATGTTTCCTCCTTTGTCAATTTATCACTTTTACTCATTAAAGTGCTGGCTTATAAAAAAAGCAGAATCCTATTCTCTGATCCTGCTCCTTTGCACTTCACAGTGTCATAATATCACGCACTTATTTGAGTGTCAATATTTTTTTGAAATATTCAAATATTTTAGTTATTCAAATATTAAAATTCTACCAAAACCATATGTTTTTATTCCAGTTCTCATCCTCACAAACTTTATGATAAGTTTTTCGTTTTTTCTAAATTTTCCAGTTGACTTTTTCAGAAAAATTCGTTATGATAATAAGGCTTGATGAAGCAATCGAAGCGTGGCTCAGTTTGGTAGAGCGCTGCGTTCGGGACGCAGAGGTCGCGTGTTCAAATCACGTCGCTTCGACTTTTAAAGACTGTTGAAATTTCAACAGTCTTTTTTGCTACAAAAATCACATAAAGCGCCCATAAGCGCCGTAAAACACCAAACCGATGGAGGATTTTATGGAACAGGATATGACCCAGGGCAAACCGTTGTCCATCATACTCAAATTTACCCTGCCGCTGTTAGTCGGCAATATTTTCCAGCAGTTTTACAACATGGCCGATACGATCATTGTCGGCCGCTTCGTCGGCGCGAACGCTCTGGCTGCCGTTGGCTCCACCGGCACAGTCATGTTTCTGATCATCGGTTTTGCACAGGGCATTACCGCCGGATTTACGATCCTGACCTCACAGCGTTATGGAGCAAAGAATGAAAAAGCCGTCCGCGCCAGCGTGGCAAACGGTATCCTGCTCTCTGTTCTTGTCACAATCCTTATAACCGTGGTCGGTCTGAGCACCATGAAGCCTCTGCTTCTCCTTATGAATACACCGGAGGATATTTTTGCCGATGCGTATACCTACAGCATGTTAATCTGCAGCGGAGTCGTTGCCTGTATTTTTTATAACCTGTTTTCCTCACTTCTGCGGGCCATCGGCAACAGTAAGGTTCCGTTGTTTTTCCTTGTATTTTCCGCCTGTCTGAATGTGGTGCTCGATCTGCTCCTGATCCTCTGCTTCCATATGGGTGTGGCAGGTGCTGCAATTGCAACCAATATTTCACAGGGCGTTTCTGCGGTACTGTGTCTGATCTATATTTATAAGAACGTTCCCGTGCTTTGCCCGGAGCGCACCCAGTGGCGACTTTCCGCATCAGACACGGCATATCAGATGAGAATGGGCATTCCAATGGCACTGCAGTTTTCCATTACTGCATCCGGAGCAATGGTGATGCAGGCTGCCATCAATCTGTTCGGCTCGGTGGCAGTCGCTGCCTTTACTGCTGCCAGCAAGGTGCAGAGCCTCGTAACACAGGGCATGATGTCGATGGGACAGACAATGGCAAGCTACGGCGGTCAGAACTACGGCAAGGGCGATTATCACCGTCTGGAAAAGGGCGTCCGTTCCGCTCTCCTGATCAGCGTCATCTACTCGCTGCTCGCTGCAGCTGCCGTCGGTCTGTTCCTGCGCCCGTTGCTTTCCCTGTTCTTCTCCGGAGACATCGATATAGCTTCCCTGATGCCCTGGGCAAAAACCTATATCTATATGTGTGCGGTCTTTTATATTCCGCTTTCCACGATTTTTATTTTCCGAAACATCATGCAGGGCTGCGGCTACAGCTTCCTGCCGATGATGGGCGGCGTAGCCGAGCTGTTTGCCCGCATGATCACAGCACTGATCGCCATGAAGCTTGTAAGCTTTCCCCTCGCCTGCTTCTGCGATCCTGCTGCATGGGTCGGCGCGGCGCTCTTTACCGGATTTTCCTGGTTATCCGTCAAAAAAAAGCTCCGTGCTTCCCTGCTGCCGGAGGATACCAGTTCTTCCAGCGAAGCAAAATGATACCCCATTTCCTCCCACTTTGTTAAAACCTCATCCAGAATTTCTCCGTTCGTCCGGGACGTATTGTGCAGCAGTACAATCGCTCCCGGATGAACTCTTTTTAACAGCTTTGACATCGCCTCTTCGCGGGTCGGCTGTTCCTCCTGCTTCCAGTCCACATAGGCAAGGCTCCAGAAAATCGTCCGATACCCAAGCTCCTTTGCCAGCTGCAGATTGTTGTCGCTGTATTTACCCTGGGGCGGGCGGTAAAACTTCGACATCTTTTCGCCGGTTGTCTGCTCATACAGGTCTTCCAGCTGTGCCAGCTCCTTCTGAAACTCTTCTTTTCCCATCTGGCTCATATCCGGATGATGATAGCTATGGTTCCCGATGATATGTCCCTCCGCCCGCATCCGTTTGACCAGGTCGGGATTTTTTTCCAGATAATTCCCTACAATAAAAAAAGCCGCCGGCACATGATGCTTTTTCAATGCGTCGAGAATCGCCGGCGTGTTTCCATTTTCGTATCCGCAGTCAAACGTCAGATACAAAACCTTTTCCGTCGTATTCTCCGCATAAAACGCATCATACTGCGCCAGCTGCTCCATATTTTCGTCCGCCACAGGCGGTTTGTTGTCCTCCTGAAAGGAAAGTCCCCAGTCCTTCTGTGCAGGACGCGCCATCACCGCCTGATCCCGTACGCGCACCGTATGCCCCACACCGCTTCCGAGGCAGAACGCCATGCCGAAAATCAGACACAGGGAAAGCATCGCTTTTAATTGTTCCATTCTTTCCATGCCGTTGTCCGTCCGAGTCTTTTTATTATGTATATCGGAAAACGGCTTTTCCTATGCAGGGGATTCAGCGGCTGATAATGTACTTGCAGATCGGATTGCCCTGTGCTGAAAACCGTTCCTCATACTCAGTCATGACGTTTCCCTCGTTTAAGCGCGCATCCGCGTGAAGGTCAAAGGTTTTTTCCTTCAAGGTCCATCCTGCTGCTTCCACCTCTTCCAGTGCAAAATCAAACAGGGCGCGGTTGTCCGTCTTAAACTCGATCGTTCCGTCTTTTTTCAGGATTTGATCGTATCTTGCCAGAAATTGTCTGGACTCCAGGCGCCGCTTCGCGTGGCGGTCCTTCGGCCACGGATCGGAAAAATTCAGGTAAATGCGATCCAGCTCTCCCTGCGCGAAAACATTTTCCAGATCTTCTGCATCCATGCGGATCAGGCGAACGTTGGGCAGTTCTTCCTCTTCCAGCTTCTGAACCGCGCGCAGCAGTACGCTGGAATATTTTTCGATACCGATAAAGTTGATTTCCGGGTAAAGGCGCGCCATATCCATCAGGAAACGTCCCTTGCCCATGCCGATTTCCACATAAACCGGATGGTCGTTGCCAAACGCTTCTTTCCACTTCCCTTTCATCGTTTCCGGTTCGTGTACGACAAACTCGCTCTCCCCGATCATTTCCCGACAGCCTGTAATATTGCGCAATCTCATGAATTATCCTCACTATTTTTCATTATTATTTTATTGGGTTTTTGTCTTTCTCCCACCTATGAGCAAGCTCATGCGGGTTCAGACCTTTTGACCCTGGCTTTGATACCTACGGATTGTTCCGTGCTGCGCACTCCAACAATCCTGATATCAATTTATCTTACTATATTTCGGGATAAAAAGGAAGCTTTGCATTTTGGCGGCGCTCCCTTCGTGGCATCCCGTGGGCAAATTCTCATGCAAGCATATAATTCTGTGCGCGGGATGCCACCCGCGCCATTCGCAACATCGCGTCTTCGACGCTTTTCGCTGCTTCGCAGCTCATTTTTGCTCATAATGCGGCGCTCCCTTCGTGGCATCCCGTGGGCAAATTCCCATGCAAGCATGGAATTCTGCCCACGGGATGCCACGAGGGAACTGTAGTATAAATTTTAAAAAATTTTGAATTTTGCTGTTCTACCCTTAAAATCTGCCTGGAAATAGTGTATGATGTTACTATCTTTCAATAAAGGACGGTACATTACATGAAATTTTTCCAGAAAAGATCCTTCTTTTCTTTTATGATAGCACTTGGAGTCGGCGCCAATCTGTTTTGTGGCGCTGTTTTAACGGCTCGCGCCGAGGTCATCGATTACCAGGCGCTGGCGGAGGCCAACCTTTCGATCCCGGTTGAGAGCAACGAAATCAAAAACTGGCCGGAGGGTCCGATCCTCAACGCTCGCTCCGCGATTTTGATGGATGCGGACAGCGGTGCAATCCTTTATGCCAAAAATATCCACGAAAAGCTCTATCCCGCCAGCACAACCAAGATTCTGACTGCCTACATTGCGCGTCAGAACAGCGAATTAAATGAGATGATCGAATATTCCGATACCGCGGTGCACAGCATCGACTGGCGAAGTGATTCCAACATCGGCATCAAAGCCGGTGAAGCGATCACGATGGAACAATCCCTCTACGGTCTGCTGGTGGGCTCCGGCAGTGAATGCGGCAATGCCATCGGCGAACATATCAGCGGCAGTATGGAAGCGTTTGTAGATTTAATGAACCAAACCGCAAAGGAGCTCGGCTGCACGGATTCCCATTTCGTCAATACCAATGGCAAGCATGATGACAATCACTATACCTCTACCCATGACCTCGCTCTGATCGGGCAGAAGTTTTTCTCCGATGACGTGCTTTGCCGCATGTCTGACACGGTAAGCTACAAAATCCCGGCGAGCGCAACGCTGTCACAGGATCTGATTCCGAACAGCAAAAACAAGCTGCTGCCCGGTAAAACCTACGCTTACGAATATCTCGTCGGCAGTAAGACCGGCTACACCGCAAACGCTCGCTCTAATCTCGTTTCCTGCGCCCAGAAAGACGGGCTGAAGCTGATCTGCGTCGTTATGATGGAGGAGTCCCCGCAGCAGTTCAAGGATACGATAAGCTTATTTGATTACGGTTTCAGCAACTTTTCTTCTGTTACAGCATCCAAAGAAGACACCACCTATCAGGTAAAAAACGGCGACCTGTTCGCAAATACGTTCAATCAGTCCGACATCCTTTCTATCGACCCGGATGCGAAAGTTCTCCTTCCGGATACGCTCACCTTTGCCGATCTGGATTCCGAGCTGAGCTATGATAACCTGAAGGATGGACAGGCCGCTGTCATCCACTACTCCTACGAAGGTCAGGATCTCGGCAGCGCGCCGATCCTCTTTTCCAGCATAACGCCCTTTGATTTCAGTGCAGAACCGGTTTCTGAAACGGAAAGCGCAGCCATCGCAACAGCGGATGGCTCTTCCAAGGCAGATGCGAACAGCGTACAAAGCAGCGCTTCTAATGCGCAAAGCAGCACAGACAACTCCGGCACGGATGGCAATGCGAATGTTTCCAGTGCAAACGGTTCCTCCGGCACACAGGACGCCACGAGCGCGCAGGCTGGCACTACAGCGTCTGAATCCGTCGCTTCCACAACTTCTCCGACCGCAGTTTCCACACCGGGGGGAAATGTTATTTTCTTAAACGTCCGTAAAATTTTGCTTGCAGTCAGCATTGTCGCGGTTATCCTGATCGTCATTCTGGTGATTCGTTCCATTCTGATCGGACACAGCCGCAATCGCAAGCGCCGCGATATCATGAAACGACACCGCAGCCGCAAAGATGAAATCATCGACTTCGACCGTTACACCGATCCCTTCGCGTAAGACACAGGACGGGATGCACAAAAACGCCGCAGACCATTTCTTTTGAAACCGGTCTGCGGCGTTTTTTCGTATTATTTTATTATATGGGCTCCCCGGCGTGTCTCCGATGTCAGCACCCCGCCTCACCGTTTCCCGAGCTTTTCCTGCGCTTCGCGGTGTCTGTGCTCCTTACGCAGCTGGCGGATGTGATCTTTTCTCTCCATCAGGGCGGCAACCTCTTTCTCTCCGACCAGCTTCGTCGTCTTGACGGCGTAAACCATGTCATCTTCCGCTTTTTTCACGCGGATTTTTCCTTTCATCCAACCGTGCTTATCGCACCACGACAGACTGTAATAGTGCTTGCCGTTTGGCGAGAACCAGCGGACTTTTTTGCGAAGGTTATGATGGCACAGATAACATCTGGTGGAAAGAACCTCTTTATCCGCCATCAACGCCTCCTTATCCGGAAACGGTCGGGAAATATATTTTGCATAATTATCGAATACGACATGCACCTCGCTGCGGTGATTTTCCGGCAGCTGGAACGTGTCGAAGGAAACCCGCTGCAGTGCAATCGGGTCTTTGATCATCTGAAATACCCGTGCGGTATACACCGCGTCGCTGATCGCCCGGTGAAACGGAATATCCTTTGGAATCTGCAGATAATCTACCGCATATTCCAGACTCCTGCGCACCTTCTGATCTTCGTAGGCGATGGAAAACAGCTTCTGAATATCATAGAACCGGACAGGTCCTTTTCCAAGGGGCTCCATACCGAAAAACCGCATATTTTTCTGAAGCTCCGTCAGATCCTGCGGTCCCCAGGTACCGAACATGAAATCCTCGCCGCACCACGCCAGAAAGTCCTTCATCACGACATCAAATGTCCGACATCCGGAGAGATCTTTCATATGGATGCCGATCAGCTTTTCCGTAATATGGTGCATGGTATCATAAACCTGCGGACGGATCAGCTCCTCAAAGGTATCCACAATTTCCATCCGGCTGTTTAATTTTACCGCACCGATCTCAATAATTTCAAACGTAAGCAGTCTGTTGCGGGCATCGCGGCTATCAGACGCCTGATTCCATTCCAGATCCAGAACCACATAATCCATTGATCGTTCCTCCGCCCACTACAACATCACCGTCATAAAGTACAACCGACTGTCCGCAGGTAATTGCCCTCTGGGGCTCGTCAAAGACCAGATGAATGCTGTCCGGTCCGGTGATCTCTGCGTTCGCCCACTGCTCCTGGTGACGGTAACGGATTTTCGCCTTGATGCGCTGCGTGCCCGTCGGCACCTCGCCGCTGATCCAATGGAAATCCTTCGCCGTCAGCTCCTTCGACCACAGATCCCGGTCGCGTCCAAGGACTACCGTATTGGTCTTTGGATCGATCCTGCACACATACATCGGCTCATGCAGGGCTAGTCCCAGCCCTTTGCGCTGTCCGATCGTATAGCAGATAATTCCCTTATGCTGCCCCAGCACATGTCCTTCCTGATCTACAAAATTGCCCGGCTCAAAGCTTTTGCCGGTGTATCGTTCAATAAACCCTGCATAATCTCCGTCCGGTACAAAGCAGATATCCTGACTATCATGCTTGCGCGCATTGATCAGTCCCTGTTCTTCCGCCATTTCCCGGATCTGCGGCTTCGTCATGCCGCCCAGGGGGAACAGCGTATGTGCAAGCTGCTCCTGCGTCAGGCTGTAGAGCACATAACTCTGGTCTTTCTTTTCATCGATGGCTTTTTTCAGGAGGAACTTTCCGTCCTGTTCTTCGATTCGGGCATAGTGTCCGGTTACAACGTAATCGTAATCCAGCTCCTTTGCCCGCTTCATCAACTTCTCGAACTTCATATAACGGTTACAGTCGATACACGGATTCGGGGTGAATCCGTTTTCGTAGGCGCAGACAAAGCGGTCCATGATCTGTGTGCCGAAATCTTCCGTAAAATTGAACACGAAATACGGAATGCCCAACTGACGTGCAACGCTTCTTGCATCCTCCACATCGTCTAACGAACAGCAGGTATGCCCTTTTCGTTCGCAGCTGTCCTCTCCGGCAAACAGGCGCATGGTAACGCCCATACAATCATATCCGTCCCGCTTCATCAGCCATGCCGCAACGCTCGAATCTACGCCGCCGCTCATGGCAATCATCGCCTTTTTCATTCTCTGTCTCCGTTCTTTTTATTCCTGCCCTGCCTCTCCCGGAACTTTCCAGCTCATGCTTCTCAGGCTCAGGGCCAGTGTTGTCGTATTATGCAGCAGCGCGGATGTCGTAGGCTGAATCAGCCCGGTCACACCGGCTGCAATTAAACTGCCGTTGATGCCAAGGATTGCACGGTAGTTGACATGAATCCGACGCATCATTTCTTTGCTTAAGCGGCGCAGGTAAACCAGCTCCTGCAGGCTGTCCGCACCGACTGTAATATCCGCAATTTCCCGCGCAAGCTCCGAACCGTCGCTGATCGCAATACCAACATCCGCGGCAGAAAGCGCCGGGGAGTCGTTGATTCCGTCGCCGACCATGACTACCCTGCGCCCGGCTTCTTTTTCCTGCTGGACAAAGTTCGCCTTGTCCTCCGGCAGAACTTCCGCATGGTATTCGTCCACGCCGATCTGTTTTGCGATCGCCGCTGCTGTTCGCTCGCTGTCGCCAGTCATCATGACGATTTTTGTAAAGCCTTCCCGTTTCAGCTCGCAGATAATCTGTTTTGCCTCTTCACGCACCGGATCCTCAATGCAGAGCACTGCTTCCAGTACGTTGTCAACTGCCAGATACAGATGGGAATACTGCAGCGGCAGCTCATCGAAACGCTGCTGATATTCCGGACGGATCCGGCACTTCTCATCTTCAAATACAAAGTGAGCGCTGCCGATTACCACACGCTTTTCTCCAACATAAGAGGCAATGCCATGTGCAACGATATATTCCACCTTGGAATGTACTTCCTCATGTTCCAGATTACGCTCTGCCGCTGCACGCACAACCGCCTTTGCCATCGAATGAGGAAAATGCTCCTCCAGACATGCTGCCAGACGCAAAAGATCGTCTTCCTTTTCCTCACCGAATGCGATAACAGAATGCAGTGTAGGCTGCGCTTTGGTCAGCGTACCGGTCTTATCGAATACGATGGTGGAAGCCTCGGAAAACGCTTCCAGATATTTTCCGCCCTTTACGGTGATCTTCGCTGCGTTTGCTTCCCGGATCGCTGTCAGGACAGTCAGTGGCATCGCAAGCTTTAATGCGCAGGAAAAATCAACCATCAGTACGGATAACGTTCTGGTAACATTTCTTGTAAGCAGCCATGTAAGACCGGTTCCAAGGAAGGTATAGGGAACCAGCCTGTCCGCCAGATGCTCCGCACGTCCTTCTACTGCGGACTTGAGCTTTTCGGAATCCTCAATCATCGTAACGATCTTTTCGTAGCGGGTCGAGCCGGAAACCGCCTTGACCTCAATCGTCAGCTCGCCCTCTTCCACAACGGTTCCGGCATAAACGAATCCTCCCTTTTCCTTGCGGACAGGCTCGGATTCACCGGTCATGGAAGCCTGATTGATCATCGCTTCGCCATCTGCCACTACACCGTCAAACGGAATGACGTTGCCGACATGGATCACGATATGGTCGCCCGGCACAACGGATGCAGAATCCACAAGGATTTCCTGATCCCGGGTCTTTATCCACACTTTGCCGACATTTAACGACATGCTGCGCGCCAGATCGCCGACAGACTTTTTATGTGTCCACTCCTCGAGGATTTCACCGAGCCCAAGCAGGAACATAACCGATCCTGCCGTCGAGCAGTCCCGCCGCAGAATCGATACGGTAATCGCTGTCGCATCCAGAACCGGGACTTCCAGTTTTCCTTTGGAAAGGCATAGGATGCCTTCTTTTATATAACGGAAAGCTTTCCATATAGTATACACATTTCTGATCGGTAAGGGAAGCATGTATTTTGTAAATAACCGTTTTGCCACATGCCCGATCAGTTTTTCTTTATACTCTACATTCAGCGCACGTCCCGAACTGGAACGGACGGAATCCGGCAGCTGGACGTCTTCATAATGAAAGCTTTTCAACGCCTCCATCAGTTCTTTTAATTCGCCGTCATACTCGATCACCGCATCCTGCGTCTGCTCGTATACGGTCGCTTTTGTCACACCTGGCTGTGCTTCCAGAAAATACTGTAGGGTATCCGCCTGGTCAAAGCTCATTCTGGACTGCCCCATATGCACCCGGATTCGCCCGGGAATTTTGTGTTTGATTTTAAAGTTCATTTTTTCCGCTCATTTCTGCGCACGCTTTTTGCGCATGTCGAGTTTGTGTCAAGTGCGCGCAGACACAAATCTCGCGATTGAAAATTTTATTTTTCAATCTTATCTCCACTCCGCTGATACGCTTCGCGCTTTTTCAGAAAACGGGACTCCGTCAAAAAGGACGGCGCCGTCTCCGGCTCCGTCCCCCACTGCCCTGAATCAGGCTTCTTCTTTTACTTCAGCTTCCACTTCTTCTGCAGATCTGTCTTCGTTGATCTGCTTTGCTTCTGCCAGAACATCTCCAGCGTTTTCCTGAACTGTTGTAACGGTCTTCATAACGCTGTCCTTTGCGCGAAGCGCTGCTGCGGTACACTGTACGTATGCTTTCTTCGCGTCTTTGCTGGAAAGGATCTTGATTCCGGCTGTTCCGAATAATACGCCTCCTAAAAATAAACCGATTTTCTTTGCATCAGATACTTTCATCATGTTCGTTTCCTCCTTCGACCGGCGCAGGATATGTCTATACTACCTATCGTACGGCACGGCTTTCTTTGGTTAGTTATTATTAACCACGAACATGGTAGCACGCTTTTTTCCCTGTGTCAATTGCGACTTTATTCCTGCTTTCCGAACACAATCCGTTTCCCGATAAAAATGATCAGAAGTGCTGCAACACCCACCAAAACGATTGTGCCGCCCGGCTTTAAGCCCAGATAAAACGCCGCAAACAGCCCGATAATCATGAACAGCACGTTCAAACCGACAGCGTACCATACAGTCTGTTTAAAGTTCTTTCCCAGCTGCATCGCACAAGCTACCGGAACGACCATCATCGACGATACCATCAACGCGCCTACTGTCCGTGCTGCAACCGAAACCGTCACTGCAATCATAATCGTGAAGATAAAATTGACGATGCCGACCGGCACACCCGCCAACCGCGCGCTTCTTTCATCCAATGAAATATAAAACAGCTCTTTGTATAGAAGCAAAAATAACACAAGCACCACAACAGACACCACGATGACTGAAATCATCTCAGCATCACTGATCGCCACAATGCTGCCGAACAGAAAGCTGTTGAAGTTTGCCGAATTTTTCACAAAGCCGGACAGCACACCCGCCAGACCGATTCCTGCTGACATGATAATGGATATCGACATTTCCGAATAGCGCGGAAGCTTTCTGCGGATCGCCTCAATGCCAAAGGACGCTGCCACACAGGCTGCTGCTGCGCCCGCCACCGGATTGACACCCAGCAAAAGTCCTGCTGCGACGCCGGCGAGCGACGTATGGGAAAGTGCATCGCCGATCATGGAAAGACGTTTGCAGACAACGACCATTCCGACGCAGGGCACAACCGCCGCCAGCAATATTCCGACAACAAACGCCCGCTGCATAAACAGATACTCAAAAATTCTCATGCCTGCCCGTCTCCTTTCCCAGCTTCCTGTTTTACCTTTCCGTCCTCCAGCACCCAGATATCATCTGCATAGGACGATGCACGTTTGAGGTCATGCGTCACCATCAGGACGGTGATCCTTTTCTCCGCATTGATTTTTTTGAGCAGTCGGTAAAAGTGTGACGCATTTTTTTCATCCAATGCCGACGTCGGCTCATCCAGAATCAGAAGCTTCGGCTCGTTGACCAGGGCGCGTGCCAGGAGCACTCTCTGCTGCTGCCCGCCAGAAAGTCTGCCGATCAAACGGTTCTGGTATTCCTCCATGCCCACCTGCGCCAGCGCAGCTCTTACCTGCTGCCGCTCTTTTTTCCCCGCAAACCGGAACAATCCGATCTGCTTATATAAATTTGCGCGCACGATTTCTTCCACGGATGCCGGAAAATCCTTCCAGCCACCCATCCCGTTCTGCGGCACATAGCTGATGCTCGACCAGTCCTTAAACTGTCGGATGTCTTGCCCTAAAATCTCAATGCTGCCGTCGCTGCTGCCTTCTTCTTGATCCCCTTTGTGGCTTTCCCCGATCGGGAGCTCTCCTAATAAAAGCCTTAAAAGCGTCGATTTTCCTGCCCCGTTTTCTCCTGCGAGAATCGCCAGCCGCCCTTCTTTCAGGCAAAGGCTGACGCCGTCCAGCACATTTTCCTTTCCATAGGAAAAGTGCAGATTTTTGATTTCTATCGCATTCATATGTCTGCTCCTTACCGCAAAGCTTCTGTCAGCTGCTGCAGATTTTCTTCCATGACGGAAAAATAATCTCCGCCGGTTTCTTCCTGTCTGTCGCTTAGGCCTTCCAGCGGGCTGAGGGTCAAAAGCTTCACGCCGGTTTCCGCCGCTACCGTTTCCGCCGTCCTCGAGCCGGACAGCTCTTCAAAGAAAATCGCACGGACGTTGTTTGCCCGGACAAAATCGATAATATCTGCCATCCGTCCCGGGTCGGGTTCGGAATCCGGCGACATGCCCTCGATGCTCACCTGCGTCAGGTTATAACGCCTGCACAGATATCCATACGCCTCATGCGCCACAACGATGTTTCGCTCCGACAGATTTTCCAGCGTCGTCTGATAGGTTTTGTCCAGCTCGTCGAGCTGTTTTGCCCATTTCTCATAATTTGCCTGATAGTCTGCGCGATGCTCCGGATCCGCCTTGGAAAACGCTTCGCAGATATTTTGCATTTCCTGTTTTGCGTTCATCGGGTCCAGCCAAACGTGGGGGTTGTACTCGCCGTGCTCGTGGGCGTCATGACCGTCCGGTGCGGCGACAACAGTGTGGTCGGCGGCATCGTCTTCATGCGCGGCCGCATTGCTCACAGCGGCGTCTTCTTCATCCGCATGATCGTGACCGTCCTCATCGGCATGCGCGGTCTCATGGTCGTGACTGTCCTCTTCGTCCTCATCGGCATGCGCGGTCTCATGGTCGTGACCGTCCTCTTCGTCCTCATCGGCATGCGCGGTCTCATGGTCGTGACCGTCCTCTTCCTCTGCGCTGCGCAGCAGGCTCACTCCCTGCGACGCTTCCACGGAAATCAATTTTTTATTGGAAAGCCCCGCCAGAACGTCTGAAACCCAGTGCTCCATCCCAGCACCGTTATAGATAAAAACGTCCGCCTGCTCCATCCGGGTAATATCCTTTGTGGACGGCTCCCAATCGTGGGGCTCTGTACCGGACGGCACCATGCAGGTCACCTGGACGTGCTCGCCGCCAATTTTCTGTGCGAAATCGTACATCGTATAAAAACTCGCCATCACCTGCAGCTTGTTGGGATCCACTGGTTCGTCAGAAGCTTCCGTGCCGCAGCCGACAAACACTGCGGTAAACAGTAAGCACGCGCAGAGCGCCAACGCCACACGACGCAGGATGCCGCTTTCCGATACCCGTGTGCAGCGCAGCTGCGGCATTCTGATGCAGGAAATCACAGCATGCTTCCCGCGTTGCTTTTTTCTATTCATCCTCATTTCTGTCCTGCAGTCCTTCCTGTGTTTCCCTGAATTTGCGGCACTCCCGACAGCAGCCGTAAAAGATCAGATGCGAGGAATCCAGCGCAAAGTCATGCTCTTTCAGGATATGTTCGGAAAATCCATGGAGCTTGTTACATTCCAGAGGAATGATCTTCCCGCACTGCAGGCAAACAAGCCGCCCCGGGCTGCCCGGCCTCAATTCTCCGATATAGCGGTACTGCGCGCCTGCGCCGTCCACTGCCGGAATTTTGATCACGGCGTTCTCCTCTGTGAGACGGTCGAGAGCCCGATAAACCGTCGTCTGTCCAACGTGAATTCCTTCGGCTTTGAGACAGTCCATACACTGTTCCGCCGTCACAAACCGGTCGCTGTGTTTTTCCAGACAATCTCGGATCAGCTCCTGTTGCTTCGTTCTATATCTGACACGTTCTGCCATTTTTCTCCCCCTGTGAACCACTGCGGCATCCGCGCATACTCCCGCACGGCGATATCCAAAACCGCCGCGGTTCATTTTGAAATTAAAAATCATTTTCAATTTATTATATCGACTTTTTCCATCGTGTCAAGGGAAAAAACTGGGAAATGTCACGAGTAAACCAAACCGTTGTCTGATTTCACTGGTTTTTTTGAGAAAATAACGGCTATTATTCTTTTGAGACTTATAGTATCATTTAATTAGAATGAAACATTGGGCAAAAGGACTAAAACTCTGATACACGGCACACCTTTCGCCCTACATCCAAACAGAACAATTCCAAGGAGACTTTGCCTATGAAAAAGAAAAGAATTTCCGCCTTTTTTCTGACGATCGCTCTTCTTTCCGGCTCTCTTTCATCGACCGCCTATGCTGCCACCTGGTATATGGAAGACGGTGACGTCATCGTGAGCGCTTCTGAGAGCGGGCAGACCGTTTCCCAGAACAACAATACCATAGGAGATAACGATCCGACCTTTACCAATCGGGATTCCGATGTTGCTTCCGACAGCACCATTACGATCACAACCTCCGATGACGCGACAGCGAACATCACGATTGAGGACATCAACCTGAAGCATTCCCAGGAATCTGCCATTGATGTCAAAGGCGACTCCAAGGCAGACATCACGGTTCGCGGTACGAATACGATTAACCGCAAAGACGAATCCTCCCCGTCCATGATCCATGTCAGCGATGGTGATCTCACCCTGCGCGGCGACGGTTCCCTCACGCTATCCGGCTGGACCGATGGCGCTAAAATCGGCTCCAATGGATACAGCAGCGACACCGGACAGGGAGAAGAAGATTTTACCGGTTCTATCCACATCACCGATGATGTAACAATCTCCGCAACAAGAGAATACTATAATCCTTCCGATACCGGCTCTGCAGCTATCGGTTCCGGCGAAAAAGGCAATTTTACCGGCACGATTACCATTGATGGAAATGCAAAAGTCAACGCAGATGCCACCTGGTGTGGTCCCGGCATCGGCTGCGGAGAAAAAGGAGATTATAACGGGGATATTATCATCGGCGGCAATGCTGAGGTTACTGCCTCCGGAGGTTCCGCATCCGCCGGAATCGGCAGTGGATGGGACAGCACCTTTTCCGGCGGAACAATCACAATAAAGGATAATTCCAAAGTTACCGCAATCGGCTCCAACGGTTTTTCCCAGAACACGTCCTGCAGCAATCCTGCCATCGGTGCTTCTGAAAAAGCCAATCCGGATTATAACCCTGCCAAAGCCCCGATGAACGGAACCATTACCATAACAGATAACGCCCAGGTAAAAATCGGCAGTGACACCAAATTCGGCACTTCCAGAACTCCCCTGATCGGTGAAGCTTCTTCTGAACCGACCGGAACCGGTAAAATCGAAATTTCCGGCAACGCGGCTGTCTCCAATATCGACGGTTCTTCCGATATCGCCATTGGCGGCGGTACAGCTTCCAGCACAATCGATATTTCTATTGGAGCAAATACAAATATCAACGGAACAAAAGGCTCGGATATTCTCGATGGCAAAAGCAGTAATGTAAAGCTCAATACGGTAAAAACGCCGACCCTTGTGCCGGAATCTGCTCCGGCAGTTGAGCCTGTTGCTTCTGTTTCCAACGGTTTCAGACAGACCGAAAGCTCTGCTGTCTCTACAGAAAACTTTTGTCATTCGGTTACCCTCTCTCTTCCGTCCGCAGGATTGTCGAACTTCTCTTTCTGCCCGGCATGCGGTAAAAAAGACGGCAAAGATTTCCTGTCGCCGGTTTCCGATGTTTCCGCACAGGCTGTAACCGGAACGCTTCCTGCCGGATCGCCGGTTCTCTGCATCGGCACGCTTGACAACGGCGTAGGCATTATGTCCGCAGCAGTGATCAAACATCACCGGGCAGTACAGCCGACCGGCATCGTGCGCTTTACCGTTCCGGCTTCCCTGCTTGCAGGACACCGTCTGGTTGCGCTTCACACTGACGGCACGCAGTCAGAGATTGTAATGACGCCCGACAATGCGCAGACTTTGAGTTTCGAAGTCAATTATGCTGCAAACGGCAACGACAGCGCCTTCCCGGTTCGCATGATTCTCCTGCTGTCGGAAGCTTCTTAATCTGCCAATACCTTTTGGACAGTCGGGCGCTGGCTCCCCCACCTTTTCCAGCGCCCGTTTTTCCCCTCATATCGCAGAGGCGAAGCATTTTTCATCAAGATGCTTCGTCTCCCATAACAAACATACCGCCCGGCAACTCTTCTTACAAAAGCTGCCGGGCGGTATGTTCTTATTCATGACAATAGAGTGCTCGCAGAGCGTGCATTCTATTGTTTCATCAATACACAAATCGTCTTAATTTCAAATGGCTTAAATTCCAGTGCAATTTCCTTTTCATCCGGAAGCGTTTCGATTTCCTCTTCCAGCAGATTCGTCAGCATGATTTTTTTGCCGGTTTCTGTCAGATGAAGCTTTGTCCGCACGGAAGTTCCCTCCGCTTCATAGAGACGCAGCCCATAGCCGTTTCCATCCTCCATCGGCTTGATCGCCTCCACGATAACATTCGGTGCATCCACGGTGGCGAAGGATTCCAGCTCTTTTCTGCCGGGCATAACAACCGGAGCAATGTTCAGCTCGTATGCAGGCTGTACGACTGCTTCTGCGCCAAAGCCGCCGTTATGCGGAAGCAAGGCATAAGTGCATTCATGAATTCCTTTATCGCCTCTGTAGTCCGGACGGCAGCCGCCTTTGTGCAACGACAGCCAGATACGCCCATTTTCCACGCTGACGCCATATTTGCAATCGTTCAAAACTGCAATGCCGTATCCAGGTTCAGAAAGGTCTGTATATTTATGATTGGAAACCTCGAACTTCGCCTTTTCCCAGGACGTGTTGCGGTAAGTTGCACGCTCGATATACCCAAACTGAACTTCGTGTTTCGCAAAACGGCTCTGAACCGAAGTGTCAAACGCTGTCTTTAAGAAGCGGTGGTCATCCTGCCAGTTCATCACCGTTTCAAAAACGATTCTTCTATCCTTACTGTAAAATACCATATCCTGCTGCAGGCTGCTGTTTCTCGTCAGCTGATATTCGCTCCGGATCCGCAGCTCAACCGCTCCGCAGGATACAACGCTGCGGCTTAGCAGCTTCGCACAGTCTCTCCATTTGTCCGCGATATCCGCATCCAGATCCCAGTTGTCCCAGGAATCCGGCACATCCTCCGCCACAAGGAACGTATTGAGTGCATAGCCCGCTCCCTTTAGCTGTCTGCCGTTTTCGCGATCGATCAGGGATGAGATATAACCTCTTTCGTCAAAGGACACCTCATAAAAAGGTGTCTGCAGATGATCGCCGTCCAGGACAAACGCAGCTGCCGCCTCACAGCCAGCGTTTTCAACAGGCGCTCCACCCGCCAGCGCTACGCTGCGGCTGCCAAACGCCGGAATGTTCAGTCCGTCTACCGCGAGGTAGTTATGTCCATCCAGCTTTTCAACGATCTGCTGTCTGTATGTACTGTCAATGTGGCTGTCCTTTTCAATCGGCAGATAAACCGTGTCTTTCCGGTCGAAGGAAAGGGTATTGTAAATCGTCCGGGATGCTTGATCTGCGCCATCTATCGCACTGTTTTTCTCTGCCATGTCCGCAAGCAGCGCTTTCATCTGCTTTGCAGCTTCCTCGATCACATGACCGGTTTGTGCCAGCGATTCGTCGTGCACGCGCGGAATACAGGTTCCGGGCAGGATGTCATGGAACTGGTTCAGCAAAAGAAGCTCGGTCAGAGGCGCAATCGCTTTCCCGCTGATCGTTTTACCCGACTGCAGTGCAGAAAGGACGGTTATATATTCCAGATTTCGAAGGGCAATCTCCGCCTTCCGGTTATTTCTCTTGATCTGGTGCTGATTGGTCAGCGTGCCGCGGTGCAACTCGAGATACAACTCCCCTGCATAAACAGAAGGACGGAAGCTCTCTTTTTCCAGCTTCTGCATGAAATCACCGACACGGATATGCTCCGTTCTGGGCAGTCCCTCTACATCCTTTAATCGATTTGCAATTTCCACCATTTCAAATTCCGGACCGCCTCCGCCATCTCCGAAGCCATAGGAAAGCAGTCTGCTGTCTGTCACAGTTTTATCCTTGATGCCATAGCCCCTGCAGCCATTGACGCATTCCAGAAGCTGCTGTGCATCCGGCCAGATGTGGGTACGATTCGTATGGGTAAACACCCTCGTACCGTCAATTCCCTCCCAATAAAATGTATCATACGGAAACTCGTTCGTATCGCCCCATGCCATCTTTGTCGTCAGGAAATAATCCACGCCGCTGCCCTTCATGATCTGCGGCAGGGCTGCGCTGTAACCGAAGGTATCCGGCAGCCAGAAGCAGTTGGAACGATAGCCGAATCTGCTCATCGTATAGCGTTGTCCCCATAAGAACTGGCGCACCATAAATTCACCGCCGGGAATATTGCAGTCGCACTCTACCCAAACACCGCCGTTGGGCTCGTATCTTCCCTCTGCGATCCTTTTTTTCATTCCCTCAAAAATCGCCGGATAATACTGTTCCATCCAGGAGGTATGTACAGCCGAGCTCTGGATAAATTTGTAATCCGGGTACTGATCCATTAAAGACAGCTGATTTGCATAGGTTCTCGCGCACTTTTCCACCGTTTCATCCAGATGCCATAACCAGGCGGTATCCATATGGGAATGACCGATCAGACCTGCAAAGCCTGCATGCGGTCCGTTGTGATCGGAAAGAACCTTCTGTAAAACGGCATCTGCTTTCTGCGCTTTTTCATGCCATTCGACAGGATCTGCCAGATCGATATCGTAGTCAATCATTTCGTGTACCTTCAACAGTGCGCGAACTGCATCCCCTCTGCGGAACTGCTCTTTGGAAAGGAATTCTGCCATCTGGTTTACGATGTGGAGATCGTAGAAAAGGTTACAGATAATCTCGTCCTTCACACAGATGTCCACCTGATCGTACTCAATCTCAAACACATTCTCGCTTTCCTCAAACGGCTGTGTCCCCCGCACGTAATGATGCGAATAATATTCCAGCGCGATTTCCAGCCGCTCCCCTGCCGCCTTTCCCTTTGTCAGCAGGTCGCAGTAATGATATCCGTAGCTGTTCTGAATTACCTTAGAGGTGAAGTTCCCATAGGGCTTTTTGTCAACCCAGAGCATCCCCTCATAGCCCTTGATCTTCGGAAAAATAAAAAGTGTCTGTCCTGCCAGCTTTTCCGGTATGGTGTAATCACCCAGAAACCAGCAATACAATCCCTCCTCCAGCCACTTTCGTCCCCTTTCACACAGACCAAACAGCGCCCGATCCGGCACCTCATGCACCGGCTTCTTCGTTGTCCAGACGCTCATTTCCACCTGATCCACCGGAATAAACATCCGATCATGCAGCATTTTTTCCAGACGTTTTAATTTCCGGAAAGTTTTCTCCATTTGTGTCTCTTCATACATACCTTTTACTCTCCCTTTTAAAATTTATGATGTTGTTTTTTGTTCCCTCTCTCCCGATGGAAGCTTCCCGTAGATCCGCTGATAGCATTTGCTGAAATAAGATGGATCCATAAATCCACACTGAAATGCGATTTCCCGGATTGGAAGGTCACTCTTTTCCAACAAAAGCCTTGCCTGACTGCACCTTCGCTCCATAATATAAGAGTTCATTGTCTGATTCATAACACTCTTAAACAACCGACACAGATAATACGGGCTGACATTGATCTGACTGCTGATTTCCTTTAAGGACAGCTCACTTTCATAATGACTGTCAATATATTCCAGCGCATGTTTGATAATCCCTGCTGTTTTAATTTCTTTGCGGATCGCGCTTTCTTCTCCGACGATCAGATTATAACGGTATAAATTCCGGATCAGAACAAGCGCCAGCGACTTCAAATTTTCTTCCGCCCATGGATCTTTAAACGATAAGGAAAGCTCCTGCACCATCATCAAAAAGATTTTCTTAACCTGCTCATTGACCACCCTGCTGACAAACCGGTCATTTACATAGCTCAGATTATAAAAGGAGCAGAAATTATTGTCTATAATAATGCAATGATATACCGTATGCTCCGCTGTACTTAGGAAGGTATGAATGCAATTGGAATTGACAATCAAAAGCTCTCCGGATTCCAGATGATACTTCTCCATATTGACATAAATATCCGCAGCCCCCTCTACAATATACAACAGCTCCATATTAGGATGCCAATGCGGTAAAAATCCTCTGTCTCCAATTCCATGGAGCGTTGTATAGTGATAAATGATCGGGTTCTCTTCCGGATTGATTACATGTTTTTCAAAAAATGCCTCTTCCTTTGACATGTGCTTCCTCCTGCATTCTGCCGACTTCATAATACCATATTTCTTTAATCTGCCCAAGTACCCGTCCTTTTCCCGACAGATTTTATAAAAAATACCGGAATCCGGCAAACTTTAAGTTTGCATGGATTCCGGCATTCATTCCTGTCAATGGAATGTTTACAGATGTCATTTCCGTTTCTGAACTTATTTATCGCATCCAGTTTTACTGTGTATTTGCCGTATACCGATCCAATGCATCCTGATGAATCTGAATAAACTCTTCCAGTCCCATCTGATTTAACTGTTCGATATAGCTGTCCCATTCCGCATCGCTGCAGCCTTCGTTGGTAACCCATTCTGCCTGTTTGCTATTTACAAAGGTATTGATATCTGTTGCCAGTGTACTTAATCTGTTCTGTTCATCATCCGTGTACATAACCTGCGGATAGTTTTCTACTGCATAAGGCTCCAGATCTTTTGTAATTTCCAGCTTCAGTCCATCACCATCAAGGGTTTCAAAATGCAGTTTTTCACTGAAACCATCCGGTACATATTTCGGTCCTTCATCACGGAATGCCATGATTTCGGAATAGGAGCTCTGTGCCATATCCTTGCCGGGCAGAATCTGATAAGTGCCGTCGTCGTTTTTGGTTACTGCCTTTTCAAAGTCGCCGTAATAGGTTACAACAGAAGCGTCATCTGTATAGAACAGATCGATCCACTGCAGCAGTTTTCCAGGGTTCTCACATTTGCTGGTGATCATGAACTGGTTTCTTCCATAAGGATCCTGATCCATCATGACATATTTTTCACCGTCCGGAGCTTCCAGTGCAGGCAGCGGAACATATTCCTCAGAATGAGAACCAAACAGTGTGGGAAGCCAACCATCCGAAACACCAACCAGCGAAATATCGGTATTTCTCAGCTTTGCACCCAGCTGTGTGCCATCCTGTGTAAAGGTTTCTTCATCCAGGAGTCCTTCTTTATACAAGTTATTAAAGTAGTTCATTGCGTTCTTATAATTTTCTGTAGTTGCATTATAAATAACCTTTTTCGTATCCGGATCCCAGTTCATATAAGATGTCGTACTAGAGGACAGACGGCAACCATAGATTGTAATCAGTCTGTACATATTGCCGGACATTGGGATTTCATCATTTACACCATTCTGGTTCGGATCTTCTGTTTTGAATTTTTCCAAAACAGCTTCCAGTTCTTTGTATGTAGTCGGCATTTCCAGTCCGAGATTGTCCAGCCAGGTCTGATTGATAAAGAACTGATTTCCGACAACCGGACGTCCGGGCATTCTCTTGGGCAGGGTATAAATATGACCATCCTCAGAGGTGATCAATGCCTTTACCTTCGGATCCTCCTGCATGATCTTGGTCAGGTTCGGCATATTTTCCGCAATCAAATCTTCCAACGGAATAAACAGACCTGGGTTTTTCTGAATATCTGCGTCCCCTAACGTATTTCCCCCGAAAAATGCGTCCGGCAGATCATCTGCACTGGCAAGCACAACGCTTTTTTTATCTCCCCAGTCACTGCCCTGCTGGATATCCCAGTTGATTGTAACACCTGCAGTTTCCTGGGATTCCTTTACAAAGCCTTCCAGATACTGATCATCACTATTGATCGCCCGAACTGCCAATACGTCAAACGTTGTCTGGTCAGAATCTGCCGATGCAGCTGCCGAAGCGGCACCATCCGCTGCTCCTGTACTGTCCGATCCCTGACATCCGGTCAGTGCCATTGACAGCACAAGACCAAGCACCATGAGTCTTTTTGTCCTCTTTTTCATTCTTTTTTCCTCCTTTATTTTTTACTGGATCTCTTTATTTCTCTGAAGCTCTTTCCCATTTTTAAAAGCTTCGAAATCCCATTTGTTATTCTTTGATCGAACCGATCATAACGCCTTGATTAAAATATTTCTGCAGGAACGGATACAGGCACATGATCGGAAGCGTTGAAACTACGATCGCTGCATATTTCATCTTATCTGACAAATCCTGCAATTTTGCAGCAAGATCTCCGCTTCCCTGCGCGATCAGGGACTTGTTTACAATCAGCAAACGTCTCAAGATCAGCTGTAATGGCTGCTGGTCTTCATTAGAAATATAAATCATTGCATCAAACCAGGAATTCCAGATTCCAACTGCTACCCACAGACCGATTACCGCCAGGATCGCCTTGGCTAACGGCAGAACAATTTTTACAAAATAGCGGATAACAGAACAACCGTCCATCTGTGCAGCCTCCCACAATGCTTCCGGTATATTTTCCCGGAAAAACGTCCTAATCACAATGATGTTGTAGCAGGAAACTGAAAACGGAATAATCAATACCAACCAGTTATTGTAAAAGCCAAACTGTCTTACTGTCAGATAGGTCGGAATCAGTCCGCCGTTAATAAACATTGGAATTGTAAAAAAAACAATCCAGAATTTTTTTGCAAATAACTCTTTTCTTGACATGGCATACCCTGCCGGAATATTGACCAGCAGCTGGAAAAAAGTTCCGACAAGACAGTAGAAAATCGTATTCAGATAACTTCTCCAGATTGACTGCTGTTTAAATAATTCCCGATAAGCATCCAGATGCCAGGAGCGCGGCCATAACCATACATTGCCGTTTGCCACATCGCTGGAATCGCTGAAGGAAGCGATTAAGACAAACCAGACAGGGTAAATCACCGCAATTGTAATCAGGATTGCAATTCCATAAACAACTATCATAAAGATACGGTCTTTGCTTAATTTTTTCACATAATCACCTCTACAACAGACTGGTTTCTGTCAGCTTTTTCGAAAGTTTATTGACTCCCAACAAAACAACCAAGTTAATTACTGTATTAAACAAACTGATCGCCGTTGAAAGACTATACTGCGAGTTGACAAGTCCCATTTTGTAAACATAAGTGGAAATAACCTCGCTCACATTTAAGTTCAGCTGATTCTGTAACAGAAAAACTTTTTCAAATCCAACACTCAACGTACTTCCAGATCTCAAAATCAGAAGAATCATTGCGGTCGGAAGCAGAAGCGGAATATCAATATAACGAATCTTCTGCCATTTTGTCGCACCGTCAATCACCGCTGCTTCGTAATAAGTCGGATCAATTCCGGATAATGCCGCCAAATAAATGATGCTGTCCCATCCCATGTTCTGCCAAACATCCGACCATACATAGATGCTGCTGAACGCCTGCGGTATTCCAAGAATATTCGGCATCTGTACATCGAACAGTCTCAGGATATTTGCAAACAATCCGTTCTTTGGAGACAGGAAAATAAGGATCATACCGCACATTACCATAATCGAAATAAAATGCGGTAAATAGGTCACAACCTGAAAGAACTTTTTGAAGAAATTATCCTTCAGCTGATGACACAAAAGCGCCAGAATAATTGGCAATGGAAAGCCAACCACAATCGAATAAATACTGATACTCAGCGTATTTCGGATTGTATTGACAAACTGATAGGATTTGAAAAACTGAGCAAAATGTTTCAATCCTACCCACGGGCTGTTCCATATTCCAAGCGCCGGTGCATAGTCTTTAAATGCGATAATTATGCCGCCCATTGGAATATAGGTAAATAAAAATAGTATGATTGCAGCCGGTGCCAGCATTCCGTATAATGGCAAGCTTTTCCGGAAGCTGTCTCTCATTTGTTTACCGCGCTGCGTTTGTTGTTTCCTGCTGATACCGATCACCCCTTCACGTTTTTTATGTGCCTAATTATAGCTTTCGCAATATTTTCCCGTGATACCCATTTTTGCCCTCTTATAAAAAAATATTGCTATTTTTCAAAGTTTTCTATCGGATGAACTAATTTTTCCGATATATGTTGATATTCGATATTTTCAGCAAAACAAAAAGAACCTTTTATGGTTCTTTGCTGTTATCCTTTTTCTATATTCCCTGTTACGAAGCAATTGCACTGATTTTTGAAATTTTATATAATAAAAATAAAGTCTCGTGAACGATACGAATGGAGCTTTCCTTTTATGAAACAGGAACTTACAAAACCTTCATCCCTCCGCGCCATTTCCATGCTGGCGGTTTTTACATTTCTCTTTTTGAGCACAGAATATTTCTATGTCAACCGGATCGCTCAGAACGCCTCCAGCGCCCGGACGGTAAACGTCCAGAATTATGCGCTCGGTATCAGTGCGGTCGGCTTTTGCCTCTATCCGCTGCTGTTTCGGTTTTTTCGCGATCGTCTGCACAGCGCTGTGTTTTTCACACTTACAATGCTGGCAATCGTCTGCTTTGTAATCCTTGGCAGTCCTGTTCCGCCCGGTCTTCTGACTGCCGTCGGAATGCTTCTGTTTCTGGTTCTCGGCATCCTCGGCAGCGCAGTGCATTACCATTTTCTTTGTGAAATTTCTGACAAAAAATATTTCGCACGCATGGTTGGCATTTCCTATGGATTTGCTATCCTGCTGCAGTTTCTAAACAACAGCCTGATTTCTTCTGCCCTGGCAGAACAGCTGCTGCTTTGCGCCGCGTTCCTTTTTATCGTATTTTTCCTGTTCCGGTTTCAGCCCCTGGAGGCAAGCCGCAGCTCCCAGATGCCGGACACTGCAAATTCCAGCCCTCAGGTGTCCGATGTGACAAATCCCTGTCCACATATGTCAGACGCGTCAGCTTGCGCTGCTTCCGGCAGCACCGACTCACAGCATAAGCTCCCTGCTCCATCTGCCTCCGGTACCCTGCCGCAGCTCGTTTTGCTGATCTTTCTCGTCATTTTTATGACCTGTATTTTCAGTACGCTGGACAACACCGTTACACTGGGACACGCAGACGGAACCATGGATATCGGTCAGTGGCCTCGTATCCTGCTCGCCTGCAGCGGACTTGCTGCCGGATTTTTGTTTGACCTCCATAACAGACGTTTCATGAATCTCATCATGTACTGCATTATGATGCTTTCCACGCTCAGCGTCGCAATCCTGCAGCTTGGCGGTTCTTTCCTGATCGGACTGATCGTCTTTTACCTGTCCTCCGGATTTTTCGTCGTATTCTTTACGACCTCTTTTCTGGCGCTGTCCGAAGATACCCGCTGCCCGCGCCTCTGGGCAGGAATGGGGCGTGCTGTCAACAATGTGGGCGCTGCCCTGGTCTCAAACCTGTCTCTCTCCCTGATCGCATCGAACAGCAGCATCACGCTGATTATCACGGCTCTTGTCCTGTTCGCAACGGTAAGCATTTTGATCGCAGCCTATAGCATGTTAAATGCGCCGGGCGTACAGACTGAGACAGGCGGCACTATGACTCACAAAATGCAGGCAGCTTGCGAAGCGAACGCGAGCCATAACACAAAGGCCGCCCTCGGCAACGATTCGTCCGCCTCTACGGCTTCGGACATTTCCTCCGATCCGGATTATCCACAGAACACTCCCAATGCAGACCCGTTTTCCACATTTTCCACGGCATTTTCCCTGACTGACCGGGAACAGTCTGTTTTTGACCAACTCGTCAACACAGAAAAGAGCATCCAGGAAATCGCCGACAGCCTTTTCATCTCCCGAAGAACCTGTCAGCGCTATATTACATCCATTTATGAAAAGGTCGGTGCAAAATCCCGGATGGGACTGTACCAGTCCTACATCGAATGGCAGCGTAAAAACCTGTAACCGGAGCTGAAATTATATTTCCGTAAAGTCTTGCTTTCTAAGTCTCAGCAACCAGCTCTCTTAAAATATCTGAATACGTCACAAGCCGGACATTGCCAAGATGTTCGGCTTTTTCTGATTTTTCCCCTGGCGCACCAGCGCCAAACCGCATTTTTCGCCGTTTTGGCGCGCATACGGCATACCCGGATGACCGCCCGACGCGTAGACTGAAGGTAACAATAAAACTGCAAAACGGAAAACAAGGAGGACTCTATGAAGCAGTGTGATAATGGTCATTTCTATGATGAAGCAAGATTTGAAAGCTGTCCGTATTGCAAGGAGAATACAGGGATCGGAAAGACGATGGCTGCAGCGGATATCGGCAAGACAGTGGCTGCCTTTCCGGGCAATCCTGCTGCAGCAGCTGCGACAGCCTTCGACAGCGGCAAAACAGTCGCTGTGATGAAAAAGAAAATCGGTATTGATCCGGCAGTCGGCTTTTTAATCTGCATCGAAGGTCCACACCGCGGAACGGATTTCCGGCTCGTTTCAGGAAGAAACTTTATCGGCCGGGCTGCCGCGATGGATGTTTCCCTGCCAGACGATGATACCGTATCCCGTGAAAGCCATGCACTGGTCACTTACGATGCCAAACACAATGCCTTTTCCCTTTCGCCAGGGCAGGGACGCGGCATTACCTACTGCAATGATGAACAGGTCGAAATGGTTCATCCACTCAAAGCATACGACATCATCGAGGTCGGGAAAAGCCGACTGCTTTTCCTGCCTCTTTGCAGCCAACAGTTTCAGTGGAGCGAGGAATAGCCCATGTTCTTTTTTAAAAAGCGAAAAAAAATACAGACTCAGCAGCAGCCATCCGAACCAGCACCGGAGTCGCTTTGCGTTACCACCGTTCTGACTTCGGAACAGACCTCTATTCTGGACATTGCAAACCTGCAGGGAATCGGACAGCGTGAGCAGCAGCAGGATGCCTTCGGAATTTCTCCGGCAGACCGCTATGAAACAGACGGAATTTTAGCCGTTCTCTGTGACGGCATGGGCGGAATGGCGGAAGGACAACGGATCGCAATTCAAACCGTATCCTGTCTGTTAAACCATTTCCCATTTCCTGAGCCGCAGACAAAAGCTGTATCGAAGTTGATCTTTACATGCACCCGGAAGATCTATCAACAGTTTTACGGCCACGGCGGCTGCACCCTTGTCGCTGCCTGGATTTTGGGAAATCAACTGCACTTCTGGAGCGTCGGAGACAGCGACCTTTTTCTGCTCCGGGAGCATCAGCTCTATGCATTAAACACCCGACAGGAATTTCAAAAGGACCTGCTGCTGCGTTCCTTTCACGGTGCATTTCCCATCGAGGAAGCTTTTTCTGACCCTCAGGCAGGCGCACTTTCCCAATATATCGGGAAGGAGGCGGTCACGCTGGACCGCACCCACATTCCACTTTCCCTTTTTCCGGGCGATACCCTGCTGTTATGCTCCGACGGAATCAGCGATCCACTGACCCTGAAACAAATCCGCGAGGCGATGGAGCTTCCGGTTCAGGACTGCTGCAGCGCGCTCGAAGCAGCAATCCGAAAAGCCGCACTTCCCACACAGGATAACTATACCGCAATCGTTTTACATTATTACGGGGAAAAGGAGAATACTGAATGAAAACCAAACAACTCTCTTCTAAACAGCTGATCGCCCTTGTGCTGATCCTGATCGGCGCTGTCTCATCCATTTTCGGCATCACAGGGCTGACCAAAAGCTCCTCTGAGGATCCCTATGAATCCAGAAACGGTATCGTCATGGTCTATGCGACAGTCTATGACAACGAAGGAAACAGCGAAGCCGGAATGGGAACCGGCTGGGCCATCGGCACGCCCGGACAGCCGATTCAGTACATCGTGACAAACGGGCATGTCGTCAATAAAGCCTATACCTATCCCCGCTATGATTCCAGTCTTTACGGAGGGGAAATTGATGTCTTTTTTTCCGCAGCGGAAAACGACTATGTAAAAGCCAAGGTCATCTACTTTTCCCCTCAGGAAGAAAAGGATATCGCCATCCTGCAGCTTCCCTCCCCGACGGATAAGCGGACTGCCCTGACGCTGCGCGACTCCGGCGACATCAAGATCGGCGACACCGCCTACGCGCTCGGCTATCCCGGCAATTCCTCCCAGCGTCAGGATTTTGCCACCTACGATATAGACGATATTACAATCACCCGAGGCATCATCAGCAAACGTACAACCACCTCTTTTTCCACCTATGAGGCATTTCAAATGGACGTTTCCATCGCTCCCGGCAACTCCGGCGGTCCTCTGGTCGATGAAAAAGGAAACGTAATCGGTATCAACGTTGCAGGCGCCATTGATCCCAATACCGGGCTGAGCCTTGGCATGAACTATGCCATCATCATCAACGAGCTGACGAAAATCCTGGATGTTGAGCGCATTCCCTACACGTTTTCGGGCTCTGGTTTTTCCCTGTTCCACGGTCCCGGCAGTGCTGTGCTGCTCCTACTCGGCATTCTGTTGATCGCAGCGGGCACGTTTTTCTTCTGGAAGGAAAGGAAGGCTGCAGCCAGCGTTACAAATAACCGCAGCGACCTGGCAGATCGAAGCAGCAGCTTGGGCGACGGTCTGGCGAATGGCGCAGCAAGCGGCTTAAACGGCAATCCTGTACACTCCGGTGCGGCAGGCAGCTCCAGTGCTCATGCGATCCTGCGTGGAATGACCGGCAGCTACGCAGGGCAGAGCTTCGACCTGCTCAAGGGAAAGGTTACCATCGGCAGAGATCCTGCGTTCTGCAACATCGTTTATGAAAAGAGCACGCCCGGCATCAGCAGTCGCCACTGCCAGCTTTCCTACAATCCGGGGGAAAGCTGCTTCGTCCTGACCGACCTCGGTTCCTCCTATGGAACCTTTCTTGGAAATGGGAAAAAGCTCGCCCCGAACGTCCCCGAAAAGCTCTATGCCGGAGATACGTTCTTCCTCTGCGATCCCTCAAACCGTTTTCTCGTTGCAAAGGAATAAACGAGATTTGTGTCTGCGCGCACTTGACACAAACCCGACATGCACAAAAAACGTGCGCAGAAATGAGAGAATCTATGACTGCATCTGATACGATTTCTGCCAGAACAGGTCTTTCCTGTGCGGCTCTCCTTGAAACACGGCTGGTCGAGCTTTCCTCCGATACGCTTTCTTTTCCCGAAGCTGCCGTCTTTTACCATCTGATGGCAGATGGTCGGCTGCAAAAAGAGACTTCCCTCCCGGTGCTTTTGCCGGGGGAGGGCAGCCTTGTCTGCTGCGGAGATTTTTATATTGAACCTTTGGAAATCCAGATTGAATTTTCAAAAGCCAACAACGCGACAGACTGGCTCGTAGGTCTGCTGTTTCGCCATACGGAACGCATCCGCAGCATCGATGGGACGCTTTTCGTCCTGACCTGCATCAGCCGTCCCGTTGCGATCTCGCCAGCCTTTTCCTAATACACCGGAACATTTTACAACTGTCTATCATCAAAAGCCGCTTTTGCGGCGGAATGTGAGGAATTATGAATCCCGAACGTATCTGTTACGGCTGCTTTTCCGAAAAAGAACCCGGCACGGTCTGCCCCGTCTGCGGATTCGATGAAACAAAGCAGCAGCCCTATCTCGCCCTTCCCCTGGGCACAATTGTAAACGGCCGTTACCTGATCGGCAAAGTCCTCGGCATCGGCGGCTTCGGCATTACCTACCTCGGTTTTGACCTGACCCTCGAAATCAAAGTCGCCATCAAGGAATATATGCCCTCCGCCATGGCTACCCGGAACACCGACCGCTATACTGTCGTTCTGACCAGTCATCAGGAAAAGGATTATCAATCCGGAATGGAACGTTTTCTGGAGGAAGCACGCATTCTGGCAAAGCTCCAGAACACACCGAATATCGTTTCCGTCCAGAACTATTTCCGGGAAAACAACACCGCATACTTCGTCATGGAATACGTGAACGGCACCAGTCTAAAATCCTATCTTGCTGCGCACGGGGAAAAAATTTCCTGCGAAGAAGCATTGAAAATCCTGCTGCCTGTTATGAACGCGCTCGTTTCTGTCCACTCCATGCAGCTTTTACACCGGGATATCAGCCCGGACAACATTTACCTGACCGCCGACGGTGACAGCAGGCTTCTGGACTTCGGCGCAGCGCGCTTTGCTTCCGGTGATGGGAAAAGCGTTTCCGTTATTCTAAAGCATGGCTATGCCCCGGAGGAGCAATACTCTTCCCATGGAAATCAGGGACCCTGGACAGACGTTTATGCCATGGGTGCAACGCTTTACCGCTGCATCACCGGAGTTCTTCCGCCGGATTCCATCGAACGGATTCACGGCGATACGCTCAAACGCCCCTCCGAGCTTGGCATCTCCATTTCCCCTGCCATCGAACAGGCGATTCTGAAGGCGCTCAGCATCCGTACGGAAGGCCGCTTCATGAGCATGGAAGCCTTTATCTGCGCGCTGAACGGGGATGTCGCAACTGCATCGGCACAATCGTCATCTCCCGGATCAACGGCAAACGCACCGCAGCCATATTCCGGCGCGGTGTCTTCCCGACCTGCCACATTTTTTGCTGTCCTGTCGGCACATCTGAAACAAAATCCGCTTCTGGCAGTCGCTCTTGGCGGCGCTCTGGTCGCGGTAATCGCCCTCGTCCTCTTTTTGCCCCTTTCCGGAAAGTCCGGAAAAAATACCAGCTACACAAACTCTGCTTCGTCCATGAATCCTTCTTCTGCATCTGCACCTCCCGGTTCGGATACGCCGACGCCCTCTCAAACCCCGCCCGGGCAGGATCCAGACGCACCGGACGATCCTTCTTCCGGCGATTCAAACGACAGCACCGGTACGGAAGTTGCCACCTATGATCTCGGAATTTTAAATGCTACCATCGACGTTCCGGCAGAGTATAGCGTTTCAGATGATGGTTTTACTTTTACCAACAATGCCAGAAACTGCCGGATCGAAACCAGCTTCAACTGGGCTACAATTGTTCCGATCTATTCCCTTGCCGACATCGAAAACTACCGGGAGGATATTGTTTCCTCCTACGCAGAGGGCTACGGTCTTACCGACGCCATGATTCTGACCGCAGGACCGGACGATTTCGGCGGACAGTCCGCTTACCAGATTTTCTTCCAGGGAACAGATTCCAGCCAGACCACCCTGCAGCATGTACTGCTTGCAGTAGAAGGAAGGAATGACTTTGGCGCATATCTGCTCGTCGGCTCCTATCCAAAGGATTCCGAAACAGACCACACACAGATTTACAACAGTCTGACATCCTTTCGTATAAATGGTCCTGTGGATATTACCTACAAGCGCTATTGCGACACCGCTGCAGGCATCCAATGCATCACGGATTCCACTCGGATCAGCAGCACAAGACGCAGCAGCTTTACGCTTCCAAACGGCAACAGCGGAACCGCCCTCCTTCTTTTCCTTTCCTCCAACGAAGAGGAATATATTGAGGTGGAGCAGGGACTTTCTGCCGGAAAAAACGCAGACGAATGTATTGCTTACCTTTCCGGCATCTGGGAAGATGTCTCCGATGCTTCCCTTTCGGAGATCATGACAGAAAGCCGTGAAGACGATATTATCTGGCAATTTCGGATCGTTTCTCACGATTCCGATATTTCTATCTTCGCTGCAGCTGATATCGACGGTGTCCCCTATATCGTCGGTGCAAGCACATCCGAAGAAAATATTGATAACTGCAGCAATGTGCTTGCCGAAATCATGGGCACACTGCGGCCGCTGTAAGCCTGCAGCATTTGCAGCATTGAAAAAAGCAAAAAACGCCAGTTTTCATTGGAAAATGTAATAGGAGGGCTCTCTCATGTTCACGCTCAAACAGGACCTAGGCTGTCCGCGGCGTATGACCGTCTATGCGATTTTTGATATTCTGGATCGCCTGAAAAGCTCCTATGACCAGGTTATGACCGGTGATATTCAGGCGCAGGTTTCCGTATTTGGCAAAGAATGTCTCTGTGCCTTTGCAGTTACGGAAAGCTCTCTGGATACCTCAATTCTCCACATCACTCTCCTGCAGCCGATTTCCGACATGACAAAGGAGGACGAGCAACTCGTCCTCCTCTATCTCATGGAACATATTCTTCTTCATATTAATGAAGTTCTGGTACACTGAAAATCATTTTTGTCCAGCTTTCGATAATACCACATGTTTAACAGTGCCGCAAATATCCACGCCAGCGGATAGGCCATTGCCAGTCCCGGGAAGCCCCAGATACGGCTTAAGCAAAGTGCTGCAAAAACACGCATGAGAAGCTCCAAAAATCCGCCCATCATCGGGATCTTCGTATTTCCGGTTCCCTGCACCGCGCCCCGGTAGGTGAACAACAGTGCCGCACACCATAAGCAGCTGGCTTCAATACTGTTGTAAATTCTGGACAGCCGGATCACCTCTACTGCACCGCTTCCAACGAAAATCGAAACGAGCGGCTTACAGAACACAATGATCAATCCGCCTACCACAACACTGAAAAAGAGACAGCTCAAAAGGGAAACCTTCATTCCTTTTCGAATTCTCTGATATTGCTTCGCACCAAAATTCTGTGCTGTAAACGTTACCATGGCAACTGCGATCGAATACATCGGCATCTCGACAAAGGTTTCCAGCTTACTACATGCAGTGTATGCCGCAATCGCATCTGCACCCATCCCGTTCAACGCACTCTGAAATACCATCATTCCGACGCCCGTAATGGAGTCCTGAATCGAAAGCGGCAGCCCTACCCGGAGATGATCCGCTAAAAAAGCAAATGATATTTTAAAATCTTCTTTTCTGACACGCAGCTGCGGATATTTCCGAAAGCTGTAGATCAGACAGCCGACCCCGGAAAGGCTTTGGGCCAGAATCGTCGCTGCAGCTGCTCCGACCACATCCATATGAAACACCAGAATAAACACAAAATCCAATATAATGTTCAACACAGAGGAAATGATCAGAAAAATAAGCGGTACTTTACTGTTTCCAATCGCCCTCAAAAGGCTTGCTTCCACGTTGTATAAAAGCTGTCCTCCAAGTCCGATAAAGCAAACCAGCTGATAAGCATACGCACGCTGAAACAGCTTTTCCGGCATATTCAAAATATGCAAAAGCCCTGGCAGGCAAACAATACCTACCACGGTACAAAGCAGGGAAACCACCGCCCAGATCATATAGATCACTGCTGTGGAACGTCTCGCATTTTCCGTTTTCCCAGCGCCAATAAACTGAGATGTCACAACTGTCACACCGCCCGCAAGACCAGAGCAAAATCCAAACACCAGAAACTGCAGGCTCCCGATGCTTCCTACTGACGCCAACGCGTCAGAACCAAGGGTACGTCCCACGATGATCGTATCCACAGCAGAATACAGCTGTTGAAATACATTTCCTGCCAGGATCGGCAGCATAAACATCAAGATCGTCTGGAAAACATCTCCCTTTGTCAAATCGTATTTTCTTTCCAATTTCTTCTTCCAAACCTTTCCTTCGAAATAGTCTCTGTCTTTTTCCCTTTACACTGACATCGGGCAGCTTCTTCTTTCTTCCCGATCCATGTCTCCTCTCTCGTATCTGGCATTGAATTCCATGTTGATGTCACGGATTTCTTTTTTGCCGTCGATGTAATCCTGATACATATCCGCAAGTCCCGCCATACAGCCGTCGCAGCTGGCGGACAGATTGCCAAGTGCCTCCTCCACGATCTGTTTGCGTTCCTCGCAAGTGGTTTCTTTAATCAGATATCCTGCCATTTCCTATCCTTTCCGTCCGGATCTTCCGGGCATTCTTTGTTTTTTACAAACTGTTCAGTACCCTCACAGTTACGTTTTTTTACTTTTATCTGGTGCTCTCGCTTGTCAGGATCTCCTGCAGACGCTTTTCCATCTTCTCCACCTGATCTGCATAATCCCAGGCGATGTTGTTCTGCTGCCCGATATCATAATCCATATTGTAAAGCTGCGGATCCTTTGATAAACCGGTTTCACCATGGCATCAGATAGCTTATAGTATATCAGATTTCTGAAAGACTGTTCGAAAAAAATAGGAAATCAGATAAAAAATTTTCTTTGCAAAGCGAACACCTGTTCGTGTATAATATAAAAAAGCCGTTGCATTGTAAAGAAAGGAGCCAACATTTCATGGAAGACCGCATCTATATTGCCATCGACTTAAAGTCCTTTTACGCTTCCGTAGAATGTCGGGAGCGCGGCCTTGACCCCCTTGACACCAACCTTGTCGTGGCAGACATCAGCCGTACAGACAAAACCATCTGTCTTGCTGTCACACCATCTCTGAAAAGCTTTGGCATGTCCGGACGAAGTCGTCTTTTTGAAGTAAAACAGCGAGTCCGGGAAGTCAATATCGAACGAAAACAGCATGCGCCCGGACAGATACTTTCCGGTACATCCTATTTTTTCTCGGAGCTTTCTCAGAATCCGGCACTCGCCGTTGATTTTCTGATCGCGCCGCCCCAGATGGCGCATTATATGGAATGCAGCACCAGAATTTATTCTATCTATATGAAATATGTCGCACCGGAGGATATCGTCGTTTATTCCATCGACGAGGTTTTTATGGACATTACGGATTATCTGCCCGCCAGCGGGATGACTGCCCGCGAATTTGCCCGTAAAATTATTCTCGATGTCATGGATACGACAGGAATCACCGCTACTGCCGGCATCGGGACGAATCTTTTTCTCTGCAAGATTGCAATGGATATCGTAGCAAAGCACCTCCCGGCAGATGAATACGGAGTGCGCATCGCTTTTCTCGATGAAATGACATTCCGACAAAAGCTCTGGGCACATCAGCCGCTCACTGACTTCTGGCGCATCGGACACGGCTATGCCAGAAAGCTTGCCGAAAATGGATTGTTCACGATGGGGGATATCGCACGCTGCTCTGTCAAAAATGAAGACCTGCTCTATCGGCTTTTCGGAAAAAATGCAGAGCTTCTGATCGACCACGCCTGGGGCTTTGAACCCTGCACCGTCCCGGAAATCAAAGCCTACAAACCGGAAAGCAACAGCATCAGCTCCGGGCAGGTTCTGCATTGTCCGTATGAGACAGACAAAGCAAAGCTCGTTTTGAAAGAAATGGCAGACCAGCTCGCCCTCGATCTTGTAAATAAAAAAATCGTAACCGACCAGATTGTCCTCACCGTCGGCTACGATATCGAAAACCTGTCCGATCCCTCCCGAAGATCCGCCTACCACGGTTCCATCGAAACAGACCGCTACGGCCGCTCGATTCCAAAGCAGGCGCATGGAACCCAAAATCTGGACGACTATACCTCCTCTTCCCACAGGATCATGAACGCCGCCGTCGATCTTTTCGATCGTCTTATCGATCCGACGCTCCTGATCCGCCGGCTGTATATTGTCGCCAACCACATTATCCCGGAGGACACTGCTCTGCAAAAGAAAGACCGCTTTACCCAGCTCGATCTTTTCACAGATTATGCAGCAGAAGAACAAAAACAGAAAGCCGACGCTGCTGACCTGGAGCGTGAGCGAAAACTGCAGGAGGCGATGCTTTCCATCCGAAAAAAATTCGGTAAAAACGCAGTGCTCAAAGCGATGAACCTGGAAGAGGGCGCAACCGCCAAAGACCGCAACAACCAGATCGGAGGACATAAGGCATGAAGTCAGACTACAGCGATATCATCCATCTCCCGCACCACGTTTCCAAAACACATCCTCAGATGTCCATGCATGACCGCGCGGCCCAGTTTTCTCCCTTTGCCGCTCTCACCGGCTATGATTCCGCCATTTTGGAAACAGCGCGCCTGACAGAAGAAAAGATCACACTCAACGAAGATATGCAAGAGCTTCTCGATATAAAATTTCAGCAGCTTCTCGAACATCTCTCCGAAAAACCGCTGATTTCCATTACCTTTTTTTGCCCTGACAAACGCAAACAGGGCGGTTCCTATGTCTCTATATCCGGCACGGTCAAAAAGCTCGACCTTTTCCAGCGCATCCTCACACTGGAGGATGGAATGCAGATTTTTCTGGACGATATTCTGTCCATCGAAGATCATACCTCCACCACCCTGTAGAGATACGCATTTCCTTTTTTCCCGTCCCGCTCAATCACGCCGAGGTCATGAAGGATATTGCACACAATACCAGCCTGCTCCTTTCGGATATGGACAGCTTTGCCGAGCTGCGCGGACGTAAACGGCTCCGGCAGATCGTATGGGATCAGCTGGACATAATCCTGTGCACAGGTAAATTCCACTTCCTGTTCGATGGAAATGGGAATTCTGTCATAACGGCTGGAGCCACGTTTTTTGTCCCGGCTCCAACCATTTAACAGCTTATATTCTTCCATATTCAGAAACGTGAGCCGGATCGTCAGGTTCGGATCTTGCAGATAAGCTTTGATCCGGTACAGCTCCTTAAATGCCAGATAAGGACTTCCCTTTAATGGAGATTTCCGTCCGCCGGAAATTTCTCCGGTTTCCTCGTCGATCCAGAAAACATGCTTGCAGTATGGGATCGGGTACACGATCGTCACCGGATACAGCGGCAGGAATCGCTCCAGCTTCGGGCGCATCCGATCGAAGCTTCTGGTCTGGATTTCGATAATATCTTTTCCATTAAATATATCTGCCACGCAGCCCTCCACCGGGATTTCATGCTGCGTTTCATCCGGAGCGTAATAGTTTTTCAACACCGCGTGAACCGTCTTTTCCGAAAGGGTGCCGATACCATTGCGTTCCCGATTTTTACCGATGATCCGCTCCTTTGCTGCAGTAAAGCGCGCAGTTTCTTCCGATGTCACAGTCTCTCACAGCCTCCGCAGTTTTGATGAAATTCCCGGTTTGCGCAGGTACGGATCTCTTCAATCGAATACAGCGAGCCGGTTGCACAGATCACATCCTCCTTTTCAGCATTTTCGATCATACTGCGTACCCCTTCTTCGATCGAATCAAATGCCGTTGTCCTTACCGCACATTCCCGGCTGATCTGCTGCGCCATTCTTTCATTATCCATCGCTTTTTCAGACGGCGGCATAATCACGCCGATTTCCTCTGCCAAAGGTTCGATCAGCTGCAGCATTGTGCTGACATCCTTTGTAGAAAGAATCCCCAACAGGAAACGGATTTTTTTATCCGGGAAATAACTGCGCAGGCTTTTCAGCAGTGCCCGGATGCCGTCCGGGTTATGGGAGCCATCCACCAGAAAGGTCGGCTGCTCATACAGGCGTTCAAAGCGTCCCGGCCAATACACCTCTGAAAGCCCCTTGCGCAGAGCAGCTTCACCGATCCTATACCCTTTTTGTTCCAGCACACGAAGAGTTTCTATGACCACCGCCGCGTTATTCATCTGATAGACACCTGTCAAAGAGAGATGAAGCTCTTTCAGATCCTTATAATCAAATACCTCGCCCGCCGGACTTAACACAACATTCCGGATCTGTTCCGGCGCGCTTGTAACAAGCAACGCGCCTGTTTTCTGACAGATTTTTTCAAATACCGGCATAACTGCTGTATTGCTTCCGTCCACAATGACCGTGCCGCCTGTTTTTATGATGCCGCCCTTTTCTCCCGCGATTTTTTCCAGTGTATCACCCAGCTCCTTTGTATGATCCAATCCGATGGAGGTGATAACAGCAGCCTCCGGCGTTCGGATCACATTGGTGGAATCCAGCCTGCCGCCCATGCCGACTTCCAACATCACAAGATCACACTGTTTTTCTGCAAAATACAGCATCCCCATTGCCGTCATGATCTCAAACACCGTCGGCGCATCCTTCATGACTTCTGCCTGTGTTCGGATCCGTGACGCCAACCTCGCAAAATCTTCGTCTCCGATCTCTGTTCCGTTAAAATAAATCCTGTCGTTAAAACGTTTTAAATGGGGAGAAACAAACAGTCCAACCTGATAGCCGGCTGCCGTCAGAATTTTCGACAGGCACGCGCAGACCGAACCTTTGCCGTTCGTACCCGCCACATGTACAAATTTCAGCTTGTCCTGCGGATTTCCAAGCCGTTCCAAAAGCTCCTGTGACCGCACGATCCCTTTTCCCGTGCCGCTCCAGTGTCTTGAATCCATCCATTCAATCGCTTCGTTATAGGTCATCTCATTCCTCGTTTCTTCCCGTCTGATCCGCACAACCAAACTATATTACTGATGTCGGGGTCAAAAGCCCCCGACTTGATGCCTACGGATTGTTCCGTGCTGCGCACTCCCACAATCCTGCCCGATAGTCGCATATCGTGGGATTATCATCCCACTTTTATGCTCCTATCGGGGCGGGTCACAAGGTCTTTCACCCACCTATGAGCAAGCTCATGTGGGCTTAGACCTTTTGCCCCTGGCATCATATTACTTTATTGCCGCCAAACAGCTATCGCGGCTGCTGTTCAGTGATTTCCCCATGCATCGACAGACTCCACTTTATAGAATCCGGGCGCTGCGTCAGGATCCGTAAAGGACGTTGCGATGGTGGAGGCAACCTGATTTTCCTTTGTCGGAACAAAGTCTGCAGAATCACCCTTGTATACACGATAATAGCGATGCTCTGCCTCTGTAGAGGCTTCCCAGGTAACTGTCCCGTCTTCTGCACAAATACCTGTAATTGCTGCCGGCTTATGATCGGTATAATCCGTTGTCAGCAGAACGATGGAGCTTGCCGGAACGGTCACATGCACGCTGTTGCCGGCGCATGCAATCAGTTCATCGTAATCCTGCAGGTCTGCAAATTTGCTGCGGGGCACATTGGCAGAATCATACAGATATCTGCGCAGAGCCTTGTCTGATTTCAGATTTTCCAGAGAAACATCGATCTCAACGGGCTCTTTGTGACGATTGACGATCGCAACAGAGAAGGAACCGTCATCGTTTACAACGCCGCCGCTGCGCAGCAGATAGTCCTCGGAGGAAATCGTAAGAGGTTTGGAATTTTTCCGGAAATAGCGAACCAGCAGGCCATAGGCATACAGCCAGTCCCGTGCGCCGTAATCCGTATCATCCCAGCGCAGCAATCCCCATTTGTTCAGACGGTACTGCAGGTCACGGGGATTCGGAACATCTACAAAGGTCCAGAGTGCCATCGCATACACGCCGGCATTAACTGCTGCCAGTGCCATCTCACAGATCTGCAGCGCAGAGTAGGATTCCTTTCCGTTATAGAAGGCATCACACACGTCCATCTTTACGCCATTAATATTGTTCTGTCCCTGCTTGAACGCCTGCGCCAGACCAAACTCGCCCAGAATAAAACGACGCTCGTAAGGCTTTAACATATTGACAACATCGGAGCAGTGACGCTTGAAAATCTTATAAAAATCCAAATCCTCCGCTTCGAAGTCATTTACATAATGATGTCCGCCAAATACGTTGGAAATCGGAACCATGCCGTTTGCAATCGCCCATTCCACAGTCTCCCAGCGTTCCATCGGGGAAGCGTCGGTCGCCAGCAGGTAGACCGGCAGATGTCTGTGCGCAAACTCGTTATACAGATAGGTATGATATTTTTTGAACGTAGCCATTTCAAATGCCAGGTCTCCCCAGTCATCCAGGCTCAGTTCATTGGACATACAATAAATCTTAACGTTGCTCAGACCCTTTTCATAGATCAGATACTCCAGTCGGTCTGCAACATTCGATGCATACGCAGTCAGCTCCTCGTCCGTCTCATACCGCACGCAATGCCCGGTCAGATAGATTGTTGCACCAACCTTACACTGCATTTTTTCACAATATTCTGCGAACGCGTCCATCTCTTCCTTCGTCCATTCCGGAAAGCCTCCCCACATTCTGGAAAAACCGGGTGAAAGCTCCCGATAAACCTTGCCGACGTACTGGTTGAACTGGACGTCATCCATCTCCCGCCAGACGTTTGCTTCGCTGTTATGGAACCCCATTCCCCCAAATCGGGCCATAATCGCTTCCTTTTTGACAGTCATTTTGCTGCTCATAGAAAACCCCTCCTTTTGTGTGCTTTTAAAAGCTTGTGTTCCTTCGCTCACTTGCGCTCATTATAGCATACTTCCGAAAGGATAGATACCGGTTTTGAATCCTTTCAGAGTCCCTTCCAACAAGCTGCCCTTATTAACCGCAGATAAAGGTTACAACGCCCTTATCGTTATCAGACAGACGCTCCATGCCTTCTTTTACAGAACCGTTGTCTACGATCTCCACGCCGTAACGGAATTCGCTGAAGCCGGACAGATCCATCTTGAAGTTTGTCTCCCAGGTATTGTTCATGATCCAGCTGTAAACCGGACGCTTGTTGTTTTCTTCCCTGTTATCGCACAGAAGAATCGGATGGGATTCCATTGCTCCCATATACAGCAGAGGGGTATCAAATGTATTTACCAGAATCGTCTGATCCTTGGTACGGTAGATCAGGCCTTCATCTGCCAGATAGTACTCCATATTCGTGCCGGGCAGCTGGTCGATACCAGGACGCATGGCTACGCCGCCATTCTGGATGGAAACCTCTGCATCAGGCAGGTTCAGTGCCAGAGGCATAAATACGCTCTCGATATCCTCGCTCAGTGTCTTTGCGATATGATAAGAAAACTCAATCTTTGGCAGCTTGTTGTACATCTTGATGATAACGCTGCTGTAGTACGTTCCTTCCAGATCAAATACCAGTTCCACCTTAGTAAATACCGGACCGTGATCGAGAATCCTTACATCCTTTAAGTCGCCCTGATACTGTTCCGCGTGCAGGCCTCTGATATTTCTGCCGATCAGACGGCGCTCTTCATAAACACCCTTGCGGATTTTGGTACACTCATAGACAGGAGTAAAGAAAGTCTCCAATCCGGGCTTGCACATTTCCACCTCTGCTTTTTTATTATAGAAAGAAGTAATTCCTTCGCCAACCTTCCAGCTGATTTTGAAGGAATCGTTTTCCATACCGTAAGGCAGCTTGTAGCTTTCGGTATCATAAGTATTGATAATATCACGTACACGCTCTGCGCCGACCCATGCGGTTCTGGTAAACAGGGTCTGTACCGATGCCGGCTGTTCTTCATAAGTAAAGGTCTTTTCTTCCATTGGCTCAAATTCAGCCAGGAAGCTTACCAGAACACCGCGGGGATGTGCGGACAGCTGAACCTCCATCACTTCGTTTGTCTTGTCATCGGTTACTTTTACAGCCGGAAGGCTCATGGTTTCCACATAGAACTCAACCGGGAATACTCTCTTTTCATGGCTGGTGGATACTGCTTTTACCTTACCGGACAGATTGTAGTAACGCAGGATATCGCCGAGCAGATGGCACTGCTCGTTTTTGCGCATTGCAGCTGCCTCATGTGCTTTGGATGCATAGCTGTTTTTACGCATATCCAGGTTTGTTACCATGGTATCGTAAGGGTTGGTTACGGTTGCGGAATGACCCCAGGTGTGTTCCGCATACAGCAGGGAGTTATCGCCGTAAGCTTTTACCAGCTCTGCGTTATGAACACCGGTCTTTTCTTCCAGTCGGTCGCAGATACGGTTTAAACGAACTGCCTCTTTATAATGCTTTACTGCATAAGGCGTGCTGCCAACACCGTTGCCCCACCAGTCGTTGATCGCACCGCGGTAAACGGGAGCATCCGCTACCTTATTGCGGATCAGATCATACAGCTCCTGTAAGGTTACCATGCGCAGGGTAACTTCTTCGCTGTATTTTTCGTTGAACAACGCTACCGTGTCTGCAATTGAGGGATTGATGGGCGCGTTGTCGGAGAATACACCGGAAACGCTTGTGATATAGAAATCATAGGGATAACCGTTTTCTTCATATTCCTCCATGCTTGCGATCAGGTTGGAGTGCAGCTTCTCCAGCGGCCCTGCAACATCTCCCTGTGCTTTGCCGAAGTAATTCTCTGTCATGAAGTTGACGTTTTTGTTGAATACGATGCCGAGCGCGTTGCCCAGGTTGTAATGCTCGCCGCTCCATACCAGCAGACGCTTGCCGTCTTCATTTTCCCAGAAATAAGGCTTCTGGTTCTGATACAGCGGATACATGCCGTGATGGGTGTGGATATTTGTATATAAGAACTCAACGCCGTTTGCGAGCATAGCGTCTCTCTGTCCCATGGAAATGCCGTTGATATCCGCAAACATCGCAGTCTTTACGGTAATGCCTTCCTTAGCGCATACCTCCTGCATATCATGGATTTTCTCGGTCAGATATTCGCAGTCAGCCAGGTCATTGAAGTTTAAGTAGTTTGCAGAAAGACCGATGCTGTTTTTCTTTACCAGCTCGAAGAACGTCTTTTTTTCTTCCTTCGTTGCAGCCTTTAAAAACTGCTCTACGCAGTACCAGGTCTCACAGTTCCATTTCAGATCCTTCTGATTGGTCCCTTTTTCCAGGCCCTCCTCAATCAGCTCTACTGCCCGGCGGATGTTATTCGCCTGGTTGTAAATAACCTGTTCCTGCAGGTCTGTGTAACCAACGTCTGTGTGGGAATGATGTACGATGTAAACTTCTCTGATCTTGTGTGCCATTTGCAAAATCTCCTTTTTTTATGATAGAATAATGATTATAATTTCCAGCGGGCTGTAGATGCGCAATGCACAAAACAATCCGCGCAATCATGCTTAACCACTGCAACAGGACAGACAACCTATGAACGAAACAAATCTGATTATCCAAAACCGCCTGCGCGAAGCGACCGTCAGTCTGGAACGCGCCAACCTCATCATCTGTGACGAGACGTGGAAATGTGATTCCTCAGTTCCGCCCTTTTCCAGCATTCAGCTCGTCCTGCAAGGGGAGGGAACCATCTGCATCGATGAGACAACCATCCATCCAACAAGCGGACAGCTGTATCTGCTCCCCGCCTACACGAACCAGGCGTTTTTTACCGATATCCATAATCCATACCGCACCTACTATTGCCATTTCGAGATCACCTGCCAGCAGACCGACCTGTTCGAACTCATTCATCTGCCGCTCTGCATCGACGCGAAAGACCCGAAAAAGGCCGAACAGCTTTTCCTCGATCTCGTCCACAGCGTCCGACAGGATGATATCTTTTCTGCGCTGAAAGCCAAACAGGCTGTTTTAAACCTGCTCTGTTACTATTTGGAATGCTGTCCGCCAGACAGCGTTTCCCTCGTTGCGCAGACCTTTGACTCGCCCCTTTCCGATGCCATCGCTTATGTGGAAACACATTTGAACGAGCAGATCACGGTACAGCAAATGGCAGAGGCTGCCGGATATCATGTCAGCCACTTTACGCGGCTGTTCCAGTCCCGCATGGGCATTTCTCCCGGTCAGTTCATCCTTCAGAAAAAAACGGAAACCGCAACGCAGCTTTTGACCTCCACCGATCTGCCCATCGCTTCCATCGCAGATTCTCTCGGATTCGGCAACCAGTTTTATTTTTCGAATTTCTTCAAAAAACAGACCGGCATGACACCGTCCTCCTATCGCCGCTTATATCTGCGCGCCTATCTGGAATCCTGAAAATCTCATAGGTTTACATAACTACAAATCTCCTGTGCACAAGAAGTGTAGCACAGGAGATTTCTCAATTACATATATTATTCTTTCAGAAATATATAAGATCGTGCGGTCAGCACTTTTTACCCTTTTTACGCGGTCACACAACCCGCTTCTTCTCTTTCTGACGAAGCAAACATGCGATTCCTGCAGTCAGGATCTGTGAAAGCACCATGCTCAGCCACACACCGTCCTGTCTCAAAATCCGCGGCACGATCAACAAAAGGATCAATAAAAGTACCGGTTCTGCATACACACAAATGTAGGAAAATAGGCTTTGCTCTGTCGCATAAAATCCTGATGTGGTGATTCTCGAAAACGCATAGAACAAAAGTCCGGCCAGAAATATCGGCATCGCATTTCCGGTCATCTGCGTTACGACATCGGAAGAACCAAAGATCACACCCAACTCATATCTGGTCACATAAAGGATCAGCATACAGGCAAGTGCCAGCACCCACGCTGTTCCATACGCCATGTTGCGCACCCGGTCCACCTCTTTTGTTTTGCCCTCACCGTAATGCAGGCTCATCAGCGGCTGGCTTCCATCCCCCACGCCCTGCATCAGCAGATACACGATTGTCAATCCATAAGCGATGCAGGCATAGCTCGCAACCGCAGTTTCCCCACCGTAAGACAGACAGAAACGGTTCATGAACAGCAGGGAAATCATCGGAGAAAGCGACAGTCCAAACGGCGCGATGCCGATCTGCACGATTCTGCAGACCTTTTTTCCAAACTCCTTACAGACGCCCAATACCGGTAGCTTTTCTTTCCATACATAAACAAAAGAGCCCACCATTGTCACAGCCTGCCCCAGGATCGACGCCCATGCCGCACCGGCCATACCAAGCTGCAGCACCCAGACAAACAGATAATCCAGTACAATATTCATTCCAAATCCGGCGATCATTGTAACCATCGCAAAGGAAGCGCCTCCGTTATTACGGATCAGCGGCACAATGCCTGTCGCAAATACCTGAAACGTCGTCCCGTAGACCATGATCCGCAGATATTCCTCACCCAGGGGACGGATCGTCCCCTCTGCCCCCAGAAAGGACAGCACCGGATCCATAAAGATCAGCATCACAGCCGTCAGTACAATACTCGTCAGAAGCAGAAGCCGCAGTGCTGTACGCACATACTCGTCTCCGTCCTCCTTTTGTCCCTCTGCACGCCGTACCGTCCACATGACCGCACCGCCCATTCCGATTCCGGTGCCCGCCGACTGCATCAGCGTCACCACCGGATATACCACATTGATCGCAGAAAGTCCGACATCTCCGACACTGTTTCCTACAAAAAAGCCATCTACAATTGCATAAATACCAGAAAGTGCAAACGCCAGTACCGACGGCACAACGTATTTTAAAAATTTTTTCATATCCTCCTCTTTTCCCGCCGCAAACTGCGATTTGTCAGAAATGCAGAAATCTCTGCATCTCCCCGGTTTCTTTCCTTTTCCACAGCAGTTTCCGCTTCATCATAACAAAAATCTATCATTTTATAAATATATCATTTTAATTTATTATATTTCTGTGCTAGGATAATAACTGTTTGCAGGCGGTACTGTAAACTGCTGCATCCGTCAGTGTCAAAACTTCTGATCTGACACGTAATTATGAGAGAAAACTGGCGGCGAACGTTCCGTCAGGAAGGGAGAACACATGAGTTTCATTCAGAAAAATGTAAAAGGCATCCTGTTATGCCTCGTCCTTGCCATTCCCTGCTGGTTTCTGGGACAGGCTGTCCCGGTTGTCGGCGGTCCGGTATTCGGCATTCTTGCCGGTATGCTGATCACGCTGCTGCTCAAAGATAAGACACAGTTCCAGAGCGGCATCACATTTGTATCCAAAAAGGTGCTGCAGTACGCAGTCATCCTGCTTGGCTTTGGCCTAAACCTTTCCGTTATTTTGGAAACCGGAAAGCAGTCCTTGCCGATCATCCTCGCAACGATTTCCACCTCGCTGATTATCGCCTATGTGCTGCACCGTGTCATGCACGTTCCCGGCAAAATCTCCACGTTGGTCGGTGTCGGTTCCTCGATCTGCGGCGGCTCCGCAATCGCTGCAACAGCCCCCGTTATTGATGCAGATGATGAAGAGGTTGCGCAGGCAATTTCCGTTATTTTCTTCTTCAACATGCTGGCTGCCCTGTTTTTCCCGGCCCTCGGCGCGCTGCTCGGATTTTCCACCACAAGCGGCGAAGCCTTCGGCATTTTCGCCGGAACTGCTGTCAACGATACTTCTTCCGTGACCGCCGCCGCATCCACCTGGGATTCCCTCTATCAGCTCGGCACACAGACGCTGGACAAAGCTGTTACCGTAAAGCTGACCCGTACCCTTGCGATCATTCCGATCACGCTGGTACTCGCTTTTGTCCGCACGAGAAAAGCCGGTTCCGAGGGCAAAAAAGTCGAGTTTAAAAAGATTTTCCCGATGTTTATTCTCTACTTTGTGCTGGCTTCCGTCATCACAACAATCGCAACCTCTCTCGGTGTTTCCGCATCCGTATTTTCTCCTCTCAAAACACTGAGCAAGTTCTTCATCGTCCTCGCCATGTGCGCGGTCGGTTTAAATACAAACATTGTAAAACTCATCAAAACCGGCGGTAAACCGCTCGCCCTGGGCTTTTGCTGCTGGGTCGGCATCGCTTCCATGAGTCTGCTCATGCAGCATGTGCTGGGAATCTGGTAAGATACGGCACACAAAACACCCCCAGCCCCGCCGGGCATCGCGCTTCGGTCAGGTCTGGGGGTGTTCGATTCTGATATTCTGTTTTCTTTAAAACGCAAACGGAAATTCCGTTTTTTGTCCTACGGGAAATGCATCCAGGTTGGATGTCTCCGTCACTTCAAAGCTCGCGCCGTCCCAGCCGTTGATCTGAATAATTCCCTTTACAGAGCCATCCTCGGATGAAAATTCCAGCTCCCCGTTTCCGTTATCCACAAAGCTTCCTTTTAGCTCGCCCTGCCTGTAAATGGAGATCACCGCTTCATCGCTGCCATTTACGCCCTGCTGGGTACATAACAGGCTGTATACACTGCCGGTCCCCTGATTATCCACAAACACTCCGTACTTCGTCGACCGCTCCGGCATTTCAAATGCTTCGCCCTTCACCTTTGCCAGCTCATTTGCAAGGACGTAGGCTCTGTTTTTTGTAATTTCTTCCTGAAAAAAGTTCACAAGAAGCGAGTACATGCTCCCGTTTTCTTCGCTGGAACCAAGGCTCTCCTGCGCCACTTCTTCTTTCATGGAGTTCCAGCTTCTCTGCTCTGCGAGGACTTTTTCCTTCGTCTGCGCATCCGCCGAATCGCTGAATCTGCTCCACAGGTTATTCAGCTCCGTATCCCAGATTTTGAGAAACCATCCGGACGACATATTCATTTCCCCCTGCGTCTGAGCAGTTTGGGCAATCGCCTCATACTGTTCGGAAAGCGTGTGAATATTTTCCAGTTCCTCTTGCAAAGAAGCCGAAGCCGATACTACATCGTCCACATCTTTTTTGATGTCCTCAGAATAATCGCGCGTAAAATCGATCTCCTGAGTATCGGTTGATTCGATATCAATATCCTCTTCACCGGAACCATTATTTTCTTCACTGGAATCAGCATTTTCTCCGCCGGAATCCTTATTTTCTTCACTTAAATCAATATTTCCTGTGCCTGAAAGCTCAAGCGGTTCTTCTGTCTGAAAAACGGTGTCTTCCGTACCCGAAATATCGCTGTCTGCTTCCTTGTTTCCGCAGCCTGAGCAGAGTCCAAAGGTCAATGCAAATATCGCCAGATAAACTCTTTTTTTCATCAAATTTTCCCTCGTATACTTTTCTTCAAGATTTTTGAAACCAGTTCTTTCTGCATTCTAACTCACTCATCTGATTTCTTGTATGTTTCACACTTGTTTTCCACAGCTTCACCCCAAAATAATCCAGCAAAAATTCCGGAAATGCACTCAACACAAATACCCGCTGTCTCTCAGCCTCCTGTACTTCCATGACATATATCTGACCCGGTGTTACCTCTTCGAAATACTGCGCGTATTCCATTGTATCCGACAACTTATATAAACACGATACCTTCATTGCAAACACATCGATAATGTCTTTCCAAATATCAATATCATACTCCTTAAAATGCGGATTGAGTGCCCTTGTCGCAGAAACATTCTTATACCTGCCAAGATTTTCTATCTCTGCGAAACAATCTGCTCCATTCCCGCATTTTCCCGGATGATAATCTCTCAGTGCTTCAACCATCGGATAGCTAATGTATAATTTTCCATTTTCCGTCTCATTATCAAAGCTTTCGAGCATTTGCCGGATCACATCCTCATTGACTGCTTTCCCTAAATTTGTCTGATGGGCATCATAATCAAAGAAAAGGTACACCTCTGAAAAGTCCTCTCTCGACAATCCCATAAGCTGCTTCTTAATTTCTACATTGCTTTCCCTGAGAACCTCAATGACATCCGTATCAAAATTATCCGCTTTCAGCTGTTTCCAAAGCATATAGATATTTTCCCCAGCCGGAAGCGTAATGACTTTATAATTTTTATGAGAAAAGAATATCTTCGAAATATTGTCAATCACCTGAGGTTCTCTGACCTCTCCCTCGACTATAAATGCCTTATAGTCTTTATTTGCCATTAAATGCACCTGCCTTATACATTTTCTGAAGATTATGAGCCTGACGCAGTTCCTTTTCTGTTAATTGAGAAATCGCTTTTATGCTGTTATTTGCAAGTAAGAAATAGCTATCCGGTCTAAGCAGATCATTGCTCATCAGATCCGTGTTGTGAGTCGTTGTAAATATCTGAACTCCAGCTATCTGGTTCAAATGTCTTTGCACCGACTCGGATAATTCGAAATGATAAAATGCATCAAATTCATCTATAAACACAAAAGATGCCTTTTCCATACGAATATACCAATAATAGAACAATGCCAGTGATCTGGTTCCAGTAGAGGCGATCTTAAAGAAATCAGCATCTGTATTATCAAAATGACAGTAGATTGCTTTTTTGCCGTCCACTTCGCATCCGTATAATTCATAGTCAATGTCATTTTCTTTCAGGAACCTCTGGAAATCCTGCACTTTTCCACTATTTACAATACCTTCCGCTACACCTTCGTTACCATTTGTAAAGCCTTCATATCCCCGGCTGTCTAACGAATAAAACAAAAGCATACGTTCCACAAAATCAATAAACTTTTTAAATACCCGATTTTGCTCATTATCCGTAAGAATAGAGTTGTTGTTCACATACCTTACACGGGAAATCGGACTCTCGCTCTTGATCGATACATTCAAAGTGCCGGAACCATCCAGCAAGGTGAACCCATCCCTGGTAAGAAAATCAAAAAAGATAACTTCCTTTCCATCAATAGATAAACTCTCACTCTTCAAAGTATTTACATCATTTTTGCTGTATCGGTAAACCACTTCATGACCATCAAACATAAAGGTGTATTCAAATTCAGCAAAGGATTTTCTTCCACTCATGTTCAGGTAAAAATCGTAGCTGGAAAGCAATTTCTGTTTATCTGTCAAATGGGTAATGATATCAAAAATAGCCAATCCAAGGTTTGATTTACCGCTGCTGTTAATGCCATAAATAATTCCTTTTGTCACACAACCGTTTTTTATAATTTCAGAATTAAAGTTATAATTGCTGGGTGATCCTATATCAAATGTGATTTTATCCTGAAACCCTTTAAAGTTTTCTACGCTGAATTTTTTTAACATAACAATCACCTCTCCTGCTCTTTTTCTATATTATATTATTATCTGCAAAAAAATTCAACTTATGCCGTATTTTTTTTACGGAACCAAGTTTATCCATTCGCCAGCTGCTTCGTAAATATCATCCGAAATACAAATCTCACAAGCGATCCTACAAAGAAGACCTGCGCGCATAACGCCATCGGGAAACAGGTTACCGCAAGCTGAATCCACTCCTTTTCTCCGGAAACAAAAAAACGACACCAAATATCGTTGGATGGCCACCAGACAAAAGCCATACCGATATTTAATGTCGTTGTTTTTATTCACTTTCCATCGAATAAAATCGCCCGGTTGTAAATCTGATCTGCCCGGTAAATCGTCCCCACAAGAAGCGCAATCCCGGTTTCATCCGACAGTTCCTGGAGCTTTTTACAGCAATCCTCCACAAGATCAAAACGAACCTCAGACGAGCTTTTGATATCTCTCGGCGGGTAGCCTGTCAACGCGCATTCCGGAAAAACAAGGAGCTGGACAGCATTCTTCTTTGCCAGCAAAATTGCATTTTTTATTTTTTCAAAATTCTCCACCATATCGCCGGTTACGGCAAACTGATATGCTGCAATTCTCATTTTTCATTTTCTCCGGTAAGTGTCTGTACTTTCTTGTAAGACCAATTGACATATACCGCTCATGTATTCTGATTTTCTTCGTTTTTAACTTGTTCTGCCTTCTCTGCCTTACGTTTCATCAGCTCTGCTAATGTAGCTTTCGATTCCGCACTATATCTCGGAATCATACCTTCAAATATCCCTTGTGTCGTATCGACTGACAGGACAGGATTTCCGGCATTATCCTTGACTCCCGAATCCCTCAAGGGATCAATCAGGTATAATGCTCTTGCCAGATATAAAAGCTTATCGATAGAATCCTTATGTGCCTGATCCGCCCAGACGCTTACATATTCTTCTCTTCCAGCCTTATTTTTCAGTTTTATGACATTTGTTTTCCCGTCACATGCTTTCAGACCTATTAAATCCTTTAAGACTGCTTTTGTATATAGCGGATCCTCTTTTTTTAATCCTTTATTCCAAAAAGATATCTGCAGCTGTTGGAAAAAACCGATAACCGTCCCTCTGACAACAACCAATCTAAGCAAATTTAAATATACCGGGGTTTCTGATGAAGTTCCTTCTTCCCTAAGAGTAACCGCTTTCATTAAAGGACCTAGTTTTTCTTGTTTCGCAACTTCAGAATCTACTAAAATGTTTCCTTCCAAATCCGCTTTTGCATATAAAAACACTTTATTCACGTTTTCTACGTTCAAATCCAAAAATTGTGAAACCTCTTCTTTGCTAGGAATCTTTATGTTTTCTTCCATAACTCAATCGTCTCTTTCAACCGACTTTAATCCGTTCTGTTCGGGTATATTCCCGTCAATCTGCGCGCCTTCTTTATTTCTTTTTCCCGTCTTTTCTCTTTTTCTTACGCTCCTGAATTCGACTGCTGAGAAAATCTGATTTTTCCCCGGAGGCTGTATCTGTTTCCTCTAAAGCGATCGTCGGCAGAGAATCGATTTCATCCTTCTTCATACGGGGCAGCTCGTATTTGTGTTCAAATTCTGCCACCTCTGCGCGGAACTCCGGATTGTCCGTATCACGGACCATTTCCAGATAGCCATGGGTATCGAAGCCGTCTTCATTGACCTGAAGCAGGCATACTGCGATATTGGAGCAGTGGTCTGCAACACGTTCGTAGCAGGTCGTAATATCCGACAGCGTAAGTCCAAGCTCTATGGTACATTTTCCCTTCCGCAATCTGCGGATATGGCGTCTCTTGATCTCCATATTCAGTCCGTCGATCACCTCTTCCAGAGGCTCTACAGACTTTGCAAGCTTCAGATCATCGTTCTTAAATACCGTTACCGCACGGTTCATGATATCCTGAACCGCCGCCGTAAATACCTTCAGCTCTTCTTCTGCTTTGGCAGAAAAATGCAGATCCTTTTCCGCCATTTCCTGTGCATATCCTACGAGGTTGATCGCATGGTCACAGATCCGCTCAAAATCACCGATACAATGCAGCAGCGTGGACAGTGTATGGCTGTCTCTCGTAGAAAGATTCCGGCTGCTTAATTTTACCAGATAAGTACCCAGCTGATCTTCGTAGGAATCCACAAGATTTTCCAGATTTTCCACCCGCTTTGCCTGTTCTGGATGGAACTCTGTCACAAGCCCCATTCCAAGCAACAGGGCTTCCCGGGCATACTCTGCCATATCGCCTGCGGCTGTTTTACACTGCTCCAGTGCAAAATGCGGAGATGCCAGGAAACGCTCGTCCAGGATCTGAATACTCTTTTCTACCGGAACATCCTCGAGCTCGTCCGGAGTAACCGGAATCGTCTTCATCGCAAGCTTTACCAGTACTTCGGATATCGGCAGCATGATAATCACCGCCGACAGGTTAAAGATACTGTGGATCATGGCAATGATAAAAGGGTTTGCAAGCTCTGTCATAAACGGAAAATGCACGATCGCATCGATCAGATAAAACAGCACCATGAAAAAGCTTGTCTTTAAAATACAGAAATATAAATGCATCAGCGCTGCACGCTTCGCATTTTTACTTGCGCCCATAGAGGAGAGGATCGCAGTGATCGCCGTACCGATGTTTTCACCCATCAGAATCGGGATCGCAGAACCGATGGTAAGTGTTCCACTCATGGAAAGTGCCTGCAGGATACCGATGGATGCAGAAGAACTCTGAATAACCGCAGTCAGCACCAGACCGGCAAGCATACCAAGGATCGGATTGGAGAACATCGTCAGAATGCCGGTAAATTTCTCATTGCCCGCCAGCGGCTCTACTGCAGAGGACATAGTTTCCATACCAAACATCAGAACTGCAAAGCCGATCAAAATCGTACCGATATCTTTTTTCTTATCATTTTTAGCGGTCATCAGCATGATCACACCAATGATACCGACGATTGGTGAGAAGTTCGCCGGCTTTAACAGCTGTACAAACACATTGCTGCTTTCGATACCAGTCAAGCTCAGCATCCAGGAAGTAACTGTCGTTCCGACGTTCGCCCCCAAAATAACGCCTGCAGCCTGCGTCAGCTTCATAATACCGGAGTTTACGAGTCCGACTACCATTACCGTCGTTGCTGACGATGACTGAATTACTGCTGTGACAACACAGCCCAGCAGCGCGCCCTTCCATTTATTGGAAGTCAGCGATTCCAGAATTTCTTCCAGACGTCCGCCCGACGTTCTTTTCAGACCATCTCCCAGAACCTGCATACCGTATAAAAACAGAGCAAGTCCCCCGACCATCGCCAATATTCCGAATATATCCATTTCATCCTCCATGCTGCGGTCCTGCCGCTCATTTTTCAAAGATATTACTTTGATTTTACATGATTGAGCCTTTTTACGCAACCTTTCAGGTGAAATCCAGCGCATTTCTCCTGCCGAATATCTCCCTTTTCCTTTCCTGCCGCAGTAGGATCCTCCCAAAGCGTTTTTATTGTATGAAATCGAAGCTTCCTTTACGACAAAAAATCCCGGTACGTTTTCACGCACCGGGATTTTTATCAGGTAAGATTTTGACGGAATGTTCAGCTTCCTATACTGGAAAGATCAGCCTTCAATTGCGATCCGGTTGTCTTTCTTTTCTACCTTCTTTGCTTCCTTCTTCAAAATGTGAAGCTGCAGGATACCGTTTTCAAACTTCGCGGAAACATCCTCGGGTTCAACGGCTTCGCCGACATAAAATGTTCTGGAGCAGCTGCCTGCGTAACGCTCCTGACGAATGTACTTGCCGGTCTTCTTATCGGTTTCGTCTTTATCAAGGCCTTTGACAGCGCTGATATTCAGATAACCATTTTCGACGGTGATCGTAACCTCGTCTTTCTTGAAGCCAGGCAGATCAATATCTACCTCGTAAGCATCCTCGGTTTCCCGAACATCTGTCTTCATGAGGTTCTTTGCATGTTTGCCATACAGAGGATTCTTCTTACCGAAGAACTCACTCTCATCCGGCCAGCTCATCCAGTTATCCATATTCTCAAATAAATCTTCATCCCAAATTCTAGGCAGTAACATAAGTCATTCCTCCATTCCTTCTATCATGCCTTCTGTGAATCCTTTTCAGAAGTGGTTGTCATTTTATCTGGTTCAAAGAAAAGCTTTCTGAGAACTCCGATTCCGTTTTCGGCATCTTCTGTTCTTTTTGTTTCCTTTCCTTTGTTCTAGATGTAATATAACACCCATTATTAGCAATGTCAATAGGTGAGTGCTAATTTTTTTGTGAAGAATTTGTGAACGCTGCGAGCTCTGTAAAATGACAAAAACAGTATCCAAAAGCTTTGGCTCTCCTTCTTATTTTAGCTTGTACGAAATCTTGACACGGAACACAATGTGAGGGAAAATTACTATAAAAACAGCCGCCATGACTGACATCAACAGAGGTCTTGCAAAACACCTCTGAAAAAAAGGGCATGTTAGATGAAACAAAAAACACTTATTCCGCTTATCGTTTTCTTACTGGGTATATGCCTTGTTGGTATAATCCTATACAAAGTAGACTCTCATGAAACAGCACAGAACCATACAACAGCATTATTAAATGCAACAACCTATGGGGAACGCATAAAAAATGAGATTACAGAAGGGATAGACGTTACGGATGTTCTGAAACAGATTTTGATCAGTGAATCTGGAGAATTTAACCAGTTTGACATGATTGCAGAAAATCTTATGTCTGATTCTATTGAAAGCGTGCAGCTTGCTCCGAATGGTGTTGTGACAGATATTTATCCGTCCACCGGAAATGAAGCAGGCAAAATTGATCTGCTCCATGATAAAGATCGTGGAAAGATTTCCTGTTATGCAAGGGACAACCATACAATCATTACCCAGGGACCATTCAAATTGAAACAGGGCGGCTCTGGAATTGCTGTCCGCAATCCCATTTTCCTGAAGGATGAAAACGGGTTGGAATATTTCTGGGGCTTTACCATTGTTGTCCTGCGTGTACCCGACATTTTCTCAGACGCGGTCAGTGCACTTTCCAGCTTTGGATATGAATACAGAATTTCAAAGACAGATGCTCCCTGGAGTGATACCTATAACATTATTTCTCAATCAAATGATTCGTTGATAAATCCGGTTTCTTATACTTTTACGATAGGGGAAGAGGAATGGATGTTTGAAGTCGCTCCTCAAGGTGGATGGCGAAACAATTTATTAATAACAAAAACCAGTGTGATATTAATTGCTAACGTTATACTTCTGTCCGTTCTTACCTGTGTATGGCTGACTTCGAAAGAAAATAAAAACAGATTCCAGATACTGGCACACACGGATTCCCTTACCAATATTTACAATCGCTATGGATTTGATGAATTGGCAGCGAAAATGATAGCTAAAAATCCGAAAACTCATTTTGTGGCTGCACTTTTTGATATTGATGACTTTAAGTTTATCAATGATATCTATGGACACGGTTATGGTGACAAGGCATTGAAATGTCTTGCAGACAGCATGAAAGCTTTTTTTCCATCTGATGCCATATTAGGAAGAAACGGTGGAGACGAATTTTGTGTTCTTCTCCCTAACTATACCTTTGAAGAAGCAGAAGCGCAATTGCAGCAATTCACCAGCCTTCCCAAAACATTCTCATGCAGAGGAAGGGAGCAGCAATTTTATATTTCTCTTGGATATGCGGAATATCCGACCTTTGCATCCAGTCTTTCACAGCTCATGCGCTGTGCAGATGCAGCTCTCTATGAAATAAAGCTTCATGGGAAAAATGGATGTATGTCTTACAGTAAGAAACTTCAATCCGTTGTTCGCAAACAGCTGGGCTTTGCACTTAAAGATATCTCCGAACACCTTCCGGGTGCATTTATCATATACAGAGCAGACAAGGAAGATGACGAACTTTTTTATGCAAACCATGAATTTCTTTCTATGACCGGATATCAAAGTATGGATGAATTCTTCAGGCTCACCAATAAGAGTTTTCACAACCTGATTCGTGAAGATGAGCAGCAGCAGATAGAAGCAAGCATTTGGGAACAAATCGACAGCGGAAATGAAAATGACTATATTCATTTTCATCTTCGAAAGGCGGACGGATCTTATCTTTCTGTACTGGATCATGGGAGAATTGTAGAAAGCCCACAATATGGAAAAGTATTCTATGTATTATTTATGGACTGGGAAGATATGCATATTCATTACAGCGACAAATTTTCCGGATAAGTTTTCCGATTGGCATGCTCCAGCTCAAGCAGTGCCATCTTTTTGTCAAGTCCGCCTGCATACCCTGTCAGGTTCCCCTTTGTCCCCACAACCCGATGGCATGGAATGATGATTGAAATCCCGTTATGTCCCACTGCACCGCCTACCGCCTGCGCAGACATATGAGGCCGGTTCTGCAGCTTTTCCATCTGTCTTGCGATTTCTCCGTAGGTCATCGTCTGACCATAGGGAATCTGCAGCAAAATCCTCCATACCTCCTGCCGAAACGGCGATCCGATCGGATGCAGCTTCGGTGTAAAGTCCGGTTCTTTTCCCGAAAAATATTCGTCCAGCCATTCCCTTGCCTGTGCAAGTATCGGCGTTTCCTGCGCAACCTGCTCTGCCGGAAGTGTATCTGCAAAATAGCTCTGCCCGAAAAACCACAAACCGGTAAGCCCGATTTCGTCCGCCGCCAGCAAAATATCCCCAAGCCTGGAAGGATATATGCTCGTATAAGCTTTCTGATAAATATCTGTCATGATCACACCCTAAAAATTTTTGGAAAATATCTCGTGTAAATACTCCTGCTACCTGTTTGTGATCTTCTCTGACAGCCTGCGCATTGCACTGCACCGGTCAGAGAGATTTTCTTTTGTCACCAGATATGCTACATCGGCTTCCTTTGCTTTTACGACCATGAACTGATTCACATCCGCAGAAAAATGAATCGGATCCATGTAATAATCCAGATTCAAAATAATATCCTCATCCGTCTGAAAATCGTAAATCTGCACATTGTCATACGCAATCAGCGCTTCCATCGCCGCCTGTCTGGCATAGAGATATTCCTCCGTCTGCCCGCTCCGGTACACGCTGTCCCACCAAAGCTCGGAATAGGGCGGCAGGAAAAGATAAAATTCTGTCTCCGGATGCTTTTTTACCATATCTGTCAACAAACCAATATTTTCCTCTACCCGTGCCTGCCACTCAGACGGCTCCTGCATCGGTGCAATCTCTTCCGACTGTTCGTAATGCTTTCTCGCCTCTTCTTCAGAAAAGGTTTTGTACTGCCAGAAATTATAAGACATCCCATCGTCGTACCCGCTGAAATTCATCGCCAGCAGATACGGGATATCCTCAAACAATACATCCTTGTTGAACAGATACTTCACGTCATTGAACGGATTTTTATCATATAAATACAGCGGCATCGAATCGTTGACAAAATTCGTCTCCGGGTCGCCGTCCAAGGCAAACAGATCGAGGCTGTAAAACACATTTTTCAGATCGTGCGTCGCAAACGCTTCATCCATATAAAATTTCAGATCTGCGCACGTCCCGGAGCTTTTGATCGCCTTGACCGTCCTACAGGAAAATGCCTCGTCAAACCAGTGATTGTTATAATTTTCCGCTGTAGAGGATCCTGCCAGCACGCTGTCATAAGAAAAATTCCGTATTGTGCCGATACACTGATATTCCGATTTCGTTACGACTGCTTTCATCCCCGGCAGCGGACCGTGAAAATGATAAAACGGGTCAAAAATCACTACCACTGCTGCGATCGCTGCTAAAAGCGCTGCCGTCCAGACCGCAAAACGCCGAATCCATTTGGAATTTACCATATTTTCCGCTCATTTCTGCGCACGCTTTTTGCGCATGTCGAGTTTGTGTCAAGTGCGCGCAGACACAAATCTCGCGATTGAAAAATTTTATTTTTCAATTTTTCTCTCATTCCTCACACTGTCCCGGACAGATCATACTGCCGCCATTTTCCCTTTAAAACGAAAAATAGAGATACTCGCTCACGCCTGTCATTGAGATCATTGACCAGGTAAACAAAACCGCCAGAAGCACCGGATACAGCCTGCCATAGCCTTTCTGCCTCTGCAATGCAACCACGCCGGATACTTTTTCTCCGGAAAGAACCCGGAAACAGATTGCAATCAGCACAACAAAAATTCCGAGCCAGAACCACGAAAGCAGTCCCGGCAGCTTCATCGACAGCGCCTTTGTGATCATGTAAAATTCCGTCATGTCGAGCGCCGATGCCATCTGAAACACAAAGCCGTTCCATTTCAGGCTGACAATGCTTTTTAAAACGTCAAACCCCTGCGCAATGCTCTCTGCCCTGAAAAACACAAAGGTCATACAAACATAGGCAAAGGTCGCTGCCTGCCGCATCCATTTTTTCGGTAAATGCGGATGTTCCAGGTTGTCCCAGATCATCCCGACTCCATGTAAAAATCCCCACAGCACAAAGGTCCACGCCGCGCCGTGCCAGAGCCCTGAAAGCAGCATAACGATCATCACATTGCACAGCGTCCGCATCTTCCCCCTCCGATTTCCGCCCAAGGGGATGTATACATACCTTGTAAAAAACCGTCCCAGCGTCATGTGCCATCTGCGCCAGAATTCCTTGACCGAAGCAGAGTGAAACGGCGCATCGAAATTTTCTGCGACCTCCAGACCGATCATTTTGCCCAGACCGACCGCCATATCGCAATAGCCGCTGAAATCAAAGTACAGCTCCGTCAGATACCCGACCGCCAGAAGCAGTGCCGAAATGCTGTCCAGCATCGAAACATTGCTGTATCCATAGTTGACCGCCTTTGCCAGCGTATCCGCCAGCAGCACTTTTTTGGCGAGACCGAACACGAAAAACTGGATTCCTTCCGAGAACCGCTCTGCATGAAACCTGCGCCTTTCCGGCTCCTTTAACTGCCCCATAAACTCTGAACGAAGCAGAATCGGTCCCTGCAGCAGCTGCGGAAAATAAACCATAAATGTCAGGTAGTCAAAAAAGCTGTCCCTTGGCGCATCTCCCCGGCACCGGTCAATCAGGTATGCCAGCTGTTGAAACGTGTAAAAACTGATTCCAACCGGCAGCAGGATCTGCAGCATCGGAAAGTCCGTATGAAATACTGTATTCAGATTTTCCAGGAAAAAATTGCTGTACTTAAAATACCCCAACAGCCCCAGATGAAAAACACATCCGACACCAGTCAGCACTTTTTTCCCTTTTTCCGAGAAAATTTTTTCAGGCAGACAGCTCAGAAGCCAGCCTATCAGACAGCTGAACAGAAGCAGCCACAGATACTGCAGATTTGCATACGCATAAAACCACAGGGACATCCCGATCAGATATCCCTGTGCCAGTTGAAATTTCTTTTTCCAGTTCAGAAAATACCATCCTGCCAGCAGAAGCGGCAGAAACAGTAACATAAAAATATGGGAATTAAAAAGCATATTCCGTTCCTTTTAAGCTCTGGATTTGATAAACGCCTCAACCTCTTCCACTTCAGGCATTACGCGCAGTGCACCTTTTCTGGTGGTTACGATGGAGGCTGCTGCGTTTGCAAAGGTCAGCATCTCAGTCAGCTTCTCCTCATCCAGGTTGTCCAGACCGTATTTCAGGACATAGTGCAGGCAGCAGCCGCCGAAGGTATCGCCGGCACCGGTTGTCTCAATGGTGGAATCCTGCAGGAAAGGCTTCACCTCAACGCGCAGATCCTTGTAATAAGCGCGGCTTCCGTCTCTGCCCAGAGACAGCATGATCAGCGGAATATTGTACTGCTCACGCAGTTTTGCAATACCTGCGTCGAAATCCTCTTCGCCGGTGAACCACTGGATCTCGTTATCGGAAATCTTTAAAACGTCACACTTGGACAGACCATATGCAACCTGTTCTTTTGCATCGTCTAAGGTCTTCCACAGAGGGGGACGCAGGTTCGGGTCGAAGGAAAGGATTGCGCCGCTTTCTTTTGCGATGTCAATCGCTTTCTTGGTCGCTTCACGGACACCATCATGAGTCATGGACAGTGTGCCATAGTGGAAAATCTTCGCATCGCGGATCAGATCCTCATGCAGATCCTCCTTGCGCAGCATCATATCCGCACCGGGATTCCGGTAGAAAGAGAAGTCTCTGTCGCCGTCCGGGAAGGTCTCTACGAATGCCAGAGTTGTTCTTGCATCTTCGTCAATGATCAGGTTGGAAGTGTCGATGCCAACCTCATCCAGGGTTGCTTTTAATTTGTTGCCGAACAGATCCTGTCCGACTTTGCCGATAAATGCGGTCTTGCGGCCTGCTTTGTTCAACATTGCCAGCACGTTGCAGGGCGCTCCGCCCGGATTTGCTTCGTAAGTCATATTGCCCTGTGCGCTCTTGCCGTTCTCGGTAAAGTCGATCAGCAGCTCACCCAGTGCAACTACGTCAAAATTCTTCATGGAATATTCCCCTTCCTGTCTTTTCTTTCGCGTTTTTCCAAACGTTTCTGATATCCTTTATTCTAACAGTTCACCACCAAAAAGAAAACCATAATTTTCTCATTTTCACTATCATTTCTGCGTAAATGTTACTGTTCACCCGCAGTCTGAATAATACGCTCCACACCAGCCTCCGGATTTTTTCTGTCCCGGATTCGCCAAATGTGCGCACTTTTCCGATTTGTTTCAGCTTTTGATAGTAGCACCGAAAATTCTCCGTATCTCTGCGCTTATAGCATTTCCTCACAACATCCATAACAGCCAGATACAACCTCCATTTTAACAGTTCCTCCAGCTCTGCATCCTGCAGACCTTTTACAGCCTCTAAGAGCTCCTCCTGCACCCGAATACTGTCCAGATTGTTTTTCGTGATTCCTTCGTTCTCTGTATGGGTCGCGCTGCTGTCCCGCCGTCTCCAATAGTACAGCGGCTTTGCAATAAAGCAGACAGAAGTCTCTCTGCCACAGAAAACCTCCGCCAGCCATTTTTCATCTTCCCCCAGGGTCGTATTTTTTTCAAACAAAAACAACCCCTCTGCAGATTTCAGCACCTCCCGTTTAAAAACCTTGTTCCACACCACAGGTGCGTAGTTATTTTCTCTCAAAAAAACCTTAAACGCCTCCGTGCCGCAACAGGTCTCCACCCTGCTTCTACTGCTGCCAGCTGCCTTTTGCACTCCTGTCCTGCTGCCTGCCATCCCCTGCTCTGTACCAGCCCCCGTAAAGGCTTCATAGCTGCAGCAGGCGCTGTCCGTTCCGTTTTGCTCCATAGCGTCGATCAGCTCTGTATAGATTGTCCTTCCCACAAGATCGTCTGAGTCCGCATAGGTGATATATTCCCCACGAGCTTCCTGCAGTCCGGTGTTTCTTGCCGCACTCACTCCGCCATTCTTTTTGTGGATGACCTTGATCCTTTTATCCTTTAATGCACAGGCATCGCAGATTTCACCGGACTTATCCACAGAACCGTCATCTATCAACAGTATATGAATCTACGATCGAACAGCTGCAGGAACAGGTCGCTTCTTTAAAGAAGTCCTCCGAGAACGGTTCCGACCAGCTTCGCGCACTCCGGGAAGAAACGATACAGATCACACGCCGTCAGAAGCGCGAAGCGGAGGATTTGATCCGCACCCTGCAAAGCCAGGTCATGGAAACCCTCAAGCAATTTCCGGCACAGGATTCGACGCTTCAGCATCAGGTACGGGAGCAGGAGGGGCGTTTAATGGCCCAGGCAACACAGATCAAACAACAAAGCGCTCAGCTCGAGGCTCAGTCTGCGCAGATCAAACAGCAGCGCACTCAGCTCGAAGCTCAGTCTGCACAGATCGAAACCCTGCAGTCTGACCTTGCGAAAAAAGAGAAGGATCTGACCTCCCTTCGCAAGCAGCTGGTTCAATCAGGAAACGTCCTGCAGCAGGTACAGCAAAGCCTTGAAAGGGTTCAGCTGTCCGCAGTGCTTCCCCCTTCGACCACGCCTTTCCCGACCCTGGAAGCTCCAAAAGCTGATAAGCCTCAGACAGACGATTCCCTTCCGGAGCTTGGAAACCGGCTGGATAAGCTGTTCTCCGATACCTTAAGCAATCTGAACAACTGTGAAAAAACCGCTCAGAATACTATTTTCCATCTCGTAAAATCCATCAGCTGATTTAGGGCTGCTTTTTCCTCGGATTGATTTTATACCACAGACACTGCAGACGATGATACAGTCTGTTTCCTAAAAGCCTTCTTAACCGAAGGCTTTTTTGTTCCTTTTCGTTCAGCCAGCTTCCATCATAGTGATGAATGGAAACCGTATGCTCTGTGATCTCTTTTTTTCGATGAAAATAGCTGACAGGAGCAAGGTATTGCGTCGGAAGAAAAACGATTCCGTCAATTTCCTGTTTTGTATTGTCAAGGCGCAGACCGAAGGTGCGCAGCGTCCGCGTATTGCGTCCAGGACAAGACTCTGTATCAAGTCTTCCATCCTCTTTGATAAAAGGAATATCCTCATAGTCCTTTAAAAGTGCACCGATGATCGGATGTCCTGCACGTGCGCCAAATCCAAGGCCCGTTGCAATCCACATCTGACCATCTATCTCCTTTTCAAAGCCCATATAACCATCCAGCTCTGTAAGCTCATCCAGCGGTTTGATCAGCTCCACATCCACGTCCATATAAATTCCGCCCTGTTCATACACGATCTTTAACCGCGCATAATCACTGACAAATGCCCATTTTTTTTGCTCATAGGCCTCCCGTGCATATCGGTTTTCCGTCAGATCGAAATTATTCTCGTTCCATTCGATGATCTCATATTCAGGACAGTATTTTTTCCAGCTCTCAATACATTTCTTTGCCGACTCCGTCAGTGGATTTCTTCCAAACCAGCAATAATGAATTTTCTTAGGAATACTCATTTACAAATTTCCTCATAAAAATGTTCCAGGCGATCAATTGACGCTTTCAGGGAAAACGATTCCCGGATGAGCCGCGCTCCTTTTTCTGAAAATTTCCTGCGCAGTCTGTCCTCCGATACCAGCTTTGATAGAGTACAATGATGTTTGCAAAAGTGAAAAGGAAATAGACAAGCCACTAGGGGCTCCTGTAAAATGAAAGTTGTCGAGACAATCATACTGCAAAGGAGAGACCCTAATGGCTCACAAAAAGAATAACACAAATCTCACAGAATTACTACTGCAATGTATGACTCAGCCGGATCCCATGCTGAGCATGCTGGAATGGCTGTGCACACGGCTCATGGAGACCGAGGTGGATCAGCAGCTGGGGGCAGAGAAAAGTCAGCGCTCGGACGGAAGGAGCGGCTATCGCAGCGGCTACCGTCCGAGCCGTCTGGACACACGTATGGGGACGATGTACCTCATGGTTCCTAAGGTACGGCAGGGCGGTTATATCCCGTTCTTTGTCACAGAGCGCAAGCGCAGTGAAGCAGCGCTCATTCAGGTCATTCAGGAGTCCTTTTTGCGAACATCCCTTAACACAGTCGTTCGTTATCCTGACCAAATACGTTGTTATGTAAATCCGACAGCACCACTGCCCTTATATTCTCCCCGATCTTTTCCGAGGTCACGCGATAAAAGGTGGTTTCAAAGGTACTGTTATCTGACAGCTTCCACAGAACTCCTGCTCCGACTGCAAAAAGCAGCAGAATTGCAAACAATTTTAATCGTAATTTTCTGATTTTTATTTTCCTTTCCCTTTCGTACTTTTCCCAAATCTATGCTCTGTTATCCTATTTTTAGAATACCTTCTAATGCCGATATTTGCAAGGATTTTTCATAAAAAAGGGGGAATCCTGATCCTTTTTTTAACCATTTTATGATTCATTTTTTACAGGATCAAAAAGATATTTTAAAAAGTAAAAAGGTATGATATACTGAAATTGGAAACGTTGCCAATTGTGCATTATTGCCAAAAAGAATGTGTTTTATTTGGAAATATGTATAGCGGCAGACACAAAAATATTAAAATTTCAGGGAGGACAATATATGTCAGCTGAAACAGAAACCCAATATAATCCTCAATATGGCGTTCGCAGAACTATTTTTTCGGATGAATATGATTTTCTGACCAAAATTGAGTCCGTATGTGTTCAGGAGGATGGGCTGCATTTTGCAGTACGTACATGGAAGGATCGTACCGTAAAGGTCTGTGTCACATTTTTGACACCATCTGTATTCCGATTTGTTATGGTACCTGAGCTGACTGCCCAAAGTCACAGACAGACCGTGCTGGAATCTACGTCTGCTTCCGAGTTTGAAAGCAAAAATGCCAAACTTGTCGAGACCCAACATTATTTTGTATATGAGACAGAACAGTTAAGTCTGCATTTCGAAAAAGATTACTGGGAAATGTCCGTATATCAAAATGGAAAACTGTTAACAAAGGAACAGGCCTTCGATACCAATGTCGATAATCGCTGGAAACAGCTTCCGACAGGCTTTCAGGTAGATGCGTCCGGAAAAAGCATTTCCACCTTCGAGCAGTTTGTCCTGTTTTCCGATGAGATGTTCTGGGGCTTTGGTGAGAAGTTTACACACTTTAACAAGCGCGGACAGCGTATCGAATGCTGGCAGAAGGATGCGTTATCAACCAACTCAGAGGATTCCTACAAAGGACATCCCTATTTTACAAGCAGCCGCGGATATTCCATCTTGTTAAACACCTTTACCCGTTCGTCCTTTGACATGGGTGCTTCCTCATGGATCAGTTATCAGATCGGCAGTAATGACCCTGTATTGGATTACATTTTCTTAGCAGAAGAGAGTAAGGATTATAAGAAGCTGTTACAGCAGTATCTGCAGCTTACCGGACAGATCCCTATGATTCCTCAGTGGGCTTTTGGTTTCTGGATGTCCAAATGCTCCTATATGAGCCGTAAGGAAATCGAAGATGTGGTTGATAAGGCGGAACAGCTTGGTGTAGGCATTGATGTAATCCATATCGATGGCTGGCAGAAGCCGGATATGGCCGGTTTATGGGAATGGGATACCGAACGCTTTCCTGATCCCGAGGGAATGATCCAGGAATTAAATAAAAAGAATATTCATTTAAGTCTTTGGAACTATCCCTATTTGCAGGAAAATTCACCGGAATATAAGGCTCTGGCAGAGCGCGGATTCTTTATTAAAAATAAAGAGGGACAGCCGGCATTGTTTAAATCCACCGCTGACTCAGAGTATTTATGTGCCTGCTTTGACTTTACAAATCCGGAATTTCTGGAATGGTACGGAGAACGGATCAAGAAGATCGTCCGCATGGGCGTTTCTGTCATTAAAACAGATTTTTCTGAAGCAGTACCGAAGGATGTTGTGTTCTACAATGGAATGAACGGATACGAAGGACATAATCTGCTGACCTATCTGTATGCAAAGAATATTTACGGATGGATGAAGGAAATCTGTGAAAAACGCGGAGAATTGCCCCTTCTTTGGGGACGCAGCGGTTATGCTGGTTCTCATACGATTCCGGCAGCATGGGCAGGAGACTCCTCCAGTGATAAAGCGACTCACAGTGCGATCCTTCAGGCCGGCCTTGGCATGGCAATGTCCGGTGTATCCTTCTGGGGGTATGATCTGGGCGGATTTTATCATACCGGTTATACCGGAAATGAGGAGCGCCCTGATACAGAAGATTATCTTTCCTCTGTACAGATGGGACTTTGGATGCCCTTATCCAGAGCACATGGCAAAACACCGAGAGAGCCTTGGCAATATGGAGATCTGGCCCTGAAAAACGTTAAAGAATGGATCAATTTCAGACATCGTCTTGCTCCATATCTTTATCATACAGCCTGCCAGAGCCATCTTTTCGGCATTCCGATGCTTCGTCCGGTGGTAATGGAATATCCAAAGGATCCAATGGCAAAGATGCAGAATCTGTCGTATATGCTGGGAGATTCCTTATTGGTTTCGCCCGCCTTTGACAGAGAGGAATACGATCTGTATCTTCCGGAAGGTCAGTGGAGAAATATTGAAAGCAAAGAAGTATATGAAGGCGGATCCTTTGTCCATGTAGAAACGAAATCCTTTGCAAATGGCGGTACCTCCCTTCTTGTTTTCCAGAAAGAAGGAACAAGTATTCCCTTACTTGCTCAAAAAGAAGTAATGCATGTACCTGCAACAGCATGGAAGCGTGAGGATTTGGATTTCATGACCTTCACAACAACAGATATCACAGAAAAAATCTATGTACCAGGTGAATGCGGCAAGGTTGAATTTATCCAGGTAGAAGCAAAGAAAAATGCTTAATCATCTCAAAAAAAGAATGTGCCTTGGCACATTCTCGCGCCGAGGCGCGGTTGCTTCTGCAACCATCTACCCCTGCGCCGAGTGCGCATCCCCGCGGAGCGTTTTTACTTCATAGGACACATTTTCCTATGAAGTAAAAAGGAGCTTCGACAGAAACACAGGTTTCTGCGAAGCTCCTTTTATGTAACCCATTTTTATCTTTGTGCCAAACGAGCCGCGAGCAGGACTTCCAGCCCTGCTCTGCGATCACAGTTAAACTGCTTAAAGTACTATTACAGCGGCATCAAATGCCTCCACTTTTCCGTCAAAAGCCTTTTCTGTAAGCAGATCCTGTTTTTGCGCATACTCCTTAAATTCCTTCGTATGATCGCTGCAATTGAAAATCAGGGCAATGGTTTCTTCCCCATTTTTTCTTATCAGAACGATTGTCTCATCTTCATCCCTTGTGATGGCTTCGGCCAATTCCCCTTCTACGATACAGGTATGTGCTTTTCGAACCTGCAGCAGTCGTTTATACCATTCAAACATCTCTTTATCCTGGTATTCTTCATCCCAGTACATGCCTCGTCTGCAGTCCGGATCATTTGCTCCAGGCATCGCATACTCATCCCCGTAATAAATCATAGGCATTCCCGGCAATAACAGTTGGAAGGCCGCTGCCAGATGCTGCTTTTTCTTATTGTCCTTACATAAATGTAAAAATCTTGCCGTATCATGGCTGTCGATCAGATTCCACATAAGAGGATAACATTTTTTGTGTAAGCGTCCTTTCAGGTATCCCAGATTCTGGACAAACTGGCTGACACTGATCTTTTCATCTGCAAGCAGATCTATCAGATTCAGATAAAAAGGATAATTCATGACCGTATCCCATTCATCTCCCTCCAGAAAATCTCCCGCATAATGCCAGATTTCCCCAATGATCAGCATATCCTTCTTTACTGCCTTGATTGCTCTTCGGAAACGTTTCCAGAAGAAATGACTGATTTCATCTCCTACATCCAGTCTCCATCCGTCAATGTCACATTCCCTGATCCAATAGCATGCAACGTCTGTAATGTAGTTTGCAACCTCTGGATTTTTCAGATTCAGCTTTGGCATTCCACCATAATACCCAAAGCACAAGAAGTTCGGAATCTCTCCCCATTCGCCCTTCAGTGGCAATTCATCGATATAATACCAGTCCAGATATTTGGATTTTTCGCCCTTTTCCAGGATATCCTTAAATGCAAAAAACTCTTTTCCGGTATGGTTAAACACCGCATCCATAACCACCTTCATCCCGCGGTCATGTGCTTTTTGTACCAGCTCCTTAAGATCCTCCTTTGTTCCAAAGGAAGGATCGATTTCATAATAATCAATGGTATCGTACTTATGGCAGGAATCCGATTTGAAGCTGGGCGTCATATATATAACATCAATTCCCAGATCCTGAATATGATCCAGATGATCGATAATTCCTCTGAGGTCACCATGCAGATCATCCATAGGCGTAATGGGTGCTTTATACCAAAGCTTTTTGTCTACCGGCTGTGATGCTGCAAAACGGGATGGAAAGATCTGATACACGACCTTATTTGCTGCCCAATCCGGGACCTCAAACATTTCTTCCTCCCGAAGGTTCTGCGGACAGTCAAACATTCTGTCTCTGTTTGTGATAGATTCCTTATCAAACTCATAGTTGCCGTAATATACCTTTTCTCCCTGCATATCCGTAAATTCAAAGAAATAGCGGAGACAGATCAGGTGCATCCGAACCTGTGCTTCATAATAATCATTAAACTGTGAAGTAGCAACCTTTTTCATCACGATGGTCTTTCGCGTATCCTCACGCTCCATTGGGATATACTTATCCTCATAGTGAAGGATGATCTCCTTCATATCATCTTTCTTTACCTGCACGCGTATTACAAATAAATCCTTCTCGATTGCATAACAGAATCTCTTATCCATATCATGAAAAATTGCGGAATATTCCATAGTATTTTTTCTCCTTCTGATGTATTCTTTTTCCGTTTTACAGAGACAAAATAAGTTCATGCATTACCGGTTTTACTTTGTTCAGATCGCCGCTTTCCGGACACTGAATGGCTACGATCAGTCCCTTCTTCGGCAACACCATCGTCAGCTGTCCATAGGCACCGTCTGCGCGGTAGGAATCCTCATACGGATTTCTCCAAAACTGGTAGCCATAACCACAAACCCAGATATCGTTTCCGGGATTCGGTGTTTCGATCTGCTTTGCGGTTGCTTCTTTGATCCATGCAGGATCTACCAGCTGCTGTCCTTTCCATTTTCCATCCATCAGATATACCTGACCGATCTTAAGCATATTGGAAAGCGTCATGAACATGCCGCCGCCACCGATCGGATGTCCCTGAGGACAGTTTTCCCAGATCGGAAAGCCCTGTCCGAGGGGTTCAAAAAAGCGCTCATACAGATACTCTGAAAGCCGTTTTCCCACTGCCTTTTCCACCATACGGCCTGCCAGAATGCTGTCTGCCGTTGAATAGACGAATTCGCTGCCCGGCTGTACCTTTACGGGTCTGCTCAGCATATATTTGACGTAATCCGGCGCCCCGACACCTGCACGCCGGTTTGCGCCCATCAGATATGGTTCATGGAAACCGCTCGACATCATAAGAAGATGACGCAGACGAATTTCAAACAGCTCCGGCTGTGCATTTTCCGGAACCGCCTCCGGGAAAAACTCTGCCAGTCTGTCATCCAGTGACAGCTTACCATCGGCAATTGCCAGACCGACTGCTGTGCTCATATAGCTCTTTGTGTGAGAATAGATATTTCTCGCCTGATCCGGTGTAAAATGATGCTCCATCAGGATCTTTTCCCCGTCAGCAATTGCAATGCCTTCTACACCAAGCTGCTTGTCATAGACCTCTTTTACAAAATTGTAAAACTGCTTTTCCATAACCATACCCTCCATTTTGTAAATGCTGCAGCGCCTTGCGCCGCAGAAAACGCGTGTCAGAGCGTTTCTCAGCCCTTCGCTTTTTTTGCTTTTAGCCAGCTTTTGCAGACATCCGGATAGTTGGTGATGACGCCATCACAGCCCCACTCATACAAATTTTCCAGATCGTCCATATTGTTAATCGTCCAGACATTGACCTCGATGCCGTTTTTATGACAGAGCTCTACCTCTTCCTTCGTCAGTCCTTCAACACCTGGATGATAACATTCAAACCCAAACTTTTTGCAGTAATAGCCTGCATTTGCGATACCGCCATTTTCCACGAGAGCACCGGTTTTCATATCCGGCATAAAATCCTTGCAGGAGAGTGCAGACAGATGGTTGAAGGAGGAAATGATGATCCGCTCCTTTAAGCCAAAGCGCTCGATCAGCTCCATCGTCTTTTTCTCCAGCTCCTCGTAATAGTACACGCTGCTCTTGATCTCCACGTTGGTAATCAGCGAATTGCCGGATGCCCATTCGCAGTATTCCTCAAAGGTCGGAATTGGCTGGAAGCCGTAGGTTTCCTGCCATTTTCCGCCTGCATTGCAGCTTTTTAACTCGCCTAAAGTGTAATCCCGTACATTTCCGGTAAAGTCCGTCAGGTCGTCCAAATATTCATCGTGGATAATGACAACCTCACCGTCCTTTGTGAGCTGGACATCCAGTTCGATTCCGTCACAGCCGCTTTCCAGAGCCTTCTGGAAAGCCAGCATCGTATTCTGCGGATATCTTCCGCTGAAACCTCTGTGTGCAAAAACCTTCATCGTCTTATTCGTCCTCTTCTGTCTCTTCCGGCATGGTAATATGCTCCTCCGCCGGATCGTCGTCTTCCTCTTGGTCAACTTCACTCGGCTTTGAGACATCTTCCATTGCATCGTCTACATCGTCAAATTCCTGATTTCCGTCCGATACCTTTTCCCGTACCTTTGCAATCTGTGCTACGGTTACGCCTGCATCCAGGTTGATCAGCTTCACGCCGGAGGTAATTCTTCCCAACTGGGAAACATCATCCATACGGATCTGAATAATAATGCCCTCTGTCGTGATCATCATGATCTCGTTTTCATCCGTAACGGCTTTTACACCGATGACATAGCCGGTCTTTTCCGTGATCTTATAGCACTTCACGCCCTTGCCGCCGCGGTGCTGTACCGTAAATTCGTCCATCGAGGTACGCTTGCCCATACCGTTTTCAGAAACGATCAGCAGCGAATCTCCCTGATGGTCTAACTGCATGCCGACAATTTCATCGTTGTCAGACAGCGTCATACCGATCACGCCCATCGACGTTCTGCCGGTATTTCTGACGTCGGTTTCCTTGAAACGAATGCACATGCCGTCTCTCGTTACGAGGAAAATCTCGCTGTCCGCATTCGTTACCTTCACCTCGATCAGCTCGTCGTCCTCCCGCAGATTAATCGCCGCAAGACCGTTCTTTCTGACGTTGCTGTATTCCAGAATCGGGGTCTTCTTGACAATACCCTTTCTGGTTACCATGAACAGGTTGTCGTCCTTTTCGTAATCCTTTACCGGAATGATTGCGGAAATTTTTTCTTCCGGAGCAAGCTGCAGCAGGTTGATGATTGCCGTACCCCGCGCAGTACGTCCGGCTTCCGGAATTTCGTATGCTTTCAACCGATAAACACGTCCAAAATTCGTAAAGAACATCACATAATGATGTGTTGTCGTCATCAGAAGATCTGCGATAAAGTCTTCCTCAATCGTCTGCATACCCTTGATGCCTCTGCCGCCGCGGTTTTGCGCCTTAAAGTTATCGACGGTCATTCGCTTGATATAACCAAGGTTCGTCATGGCGATGATCGTATTCTCTCTCGGGATCATATCCTCCATGGAAATATCAAATTCATCATAGCCGATCTTACTTCTTCTGTCGTCTCCGTATTTGTCCTTGATCACAAGCAGCTCGCTGCGGATAACACCCAGCAGACGCTTCTCGTCTGCCAGAATTGCCTTTAATTCTGCAATTTTTTTCAAAAGCTCCTGATGCTCTGCTTCCAGCTTTTCATGCTCCAGACCGGTCAGCGCACGCAGACGCATATCGATAATTGCCTGTGCCTGTACGTCGGTCAGACCAAAGCGTTCGATCAAACGATCCTTGGAGATCTGAGGGGTCTGGCTGCTGCGGATGATCTGGATGACCTCATCGATATGATCCTGTGCGATCAGCAAGCCCTGTAAAATATGGTCGCGCTCTTCGGCTTTATTTAAGTCATATTTTGTCCGTCTGGTAACGACATCTTCCTGATGGGCGATGTAGCATTTGAGCATATCCAGCAGGCTCAGCACCTTCGGCTGTCCATCTACCAGTGCCAGCATAATAACGCCAAAGGTATCCTGCATCTGGGTGTGCTTGTAAAGCTGATTTAAGATAACGTTTGCGTTCGCATCCCTGCGCAGCTCAATGACAACTCTGGTGCCCTCACGGTTGGATTCATCTCTCAGATCTGTGATGCCGTCAATGCGCTTTTCTTTATGCAGATCTGCAATCTTCTCAATCAGCTTCGCCTTGTTTACCATGTAGGGAAGCTCCGTCACGATGATCTGGCTCTTGCCATTTGGAAGCGTCTCGATATTGGTCACGGCGCGGACACGGATTTTGCCGCGTCCTGTCCGGTATGCCTCTTCCACGCCGCGGGTTCCTAAAATCACGCCGCCGGTCGGGAAATCAGGCGCTTTGACGATGCCCATGATCTCTTCGATTTCGGTGTCGCGGTCTTCCAAAATGCGGTTGTCCATGATCTTTACGACCGCATCGACCACCTCCCGCAGGTTGTGGGGCGGGATGTTGGTGGCCATGCCGACTGCAATACCGGAGGTACCGTTTACCAGCAGATTCGGATAACGGGAGGGCAGTACAACCGGCTCTTTTTCCGTTTCGTCGAAGTTCGGTTCAAAATCAACGGTGTCCTTGTTGATGTCCGCCAGCATCTCCATCGAGATCTTGGACAATCTCGCTTCGGTATATCGCATCGCTGCAGGGCCGTCGCCATCCTCAGAGCCGAAGTTTCCGTGACCGTCAACAAGCGGATAACGGGTATTCCATTCCTGCGCCATATTGACCAGCGCTCCGTAGATAGAGCTGTCGCCGTGGGGATGATATTTACCCATCGTATCACCGACGATACGCGCACATTTACGATGCGGCTTATCCGGTCCGTTATTTAACTCGATCATGGAGTACAGAACACGTCTCTGTACCGGCTTTAAGCCGTCGCGGACGTCCGGGAGGGCTCTGGCAGCAATTACGCTCATTGCGTAATCGATGTAGGATTCCTCCATTTTTTTCTTCAGATCGACTTCTTCTATTTTGTCAAAAATATTATCTTCCATCTTTCCTCTTATCCAGCCGCCCAGGCGGCATTCCAATCAGTTTTCTAAATATCCAGATTCTTTACGAACTGAGCGTTCTCTTCGATAAACTTCCGGCGGGGTTCCACCTGGTCGCCCATCAGCGTTGTGAAGGTCAGATCCACTTCGGATTCCGTCTCTTCATCCATGCAGACCTTTAACAGGATTCTGTGCTCAGGATCCATAGTCGTCTCCCAGAGCTGTTCTGCATCCATCTCACCCAGACCTTTGTAACGCTGGATTTTGTTATTCTGATCTCTGCCGACCTCGTTGATAATCGCCGCCAGCTCTTCGTCGCTGTAGGCGTACCAAACCTTTTTATTCTTTTCCAGCTTATACAGCGGGGGCTTTGCCAGATAAACGTGTCCCTGCTTGATCAGCTCCGGCATAAACCGGTAAATAAAGGTCAGCATCAGCGTTGCGATATGCGCACCATCCACATCGGCATCCGTCATGATAACAATCTTATGATACCGCAGCTTGCTGATATCAAAGTCCTCATGAATTCCGGTTCCAAATGCGGTAATCATCGCCTTGATTTCGGCGTTGGAAAAAATCTTGTCCAGACGGGCTTTTTCTACGTTCAAAATCTTGCCGCGCAGGGGAAGGATCGCCTGCGTCGCACGGCTTCTCGCCTTCTTTGCAGAGCCGCCCGCGGAATCACCCTCTACGATGTAAATCTCGCAATTTTTCGGATCTTTATCCGAGCAGTCTGCCAGCTTGCCGGGCAGGGCTGTATTTTCCAGCGCAGTCTTTCTTCTCGTCAAATCCCGCGCCCTTCTTGCCGCTTCCCTTGCACGCTGCGCCAGAACGGACTTTTCTACAATCGTCTTTGCAACGGACGGGTTCTGCTCCAGGAAATACGTCAGCTGTTCGCTCACCACGCTGTCCACAGCGCTTCTCGCCTCGGAGTTTCCCAGCTTCTGTTTGGTCTGTCCCTCAAACTGAGGATCTTCAATCTTGACACTGATGATCGCAGTCAGACCTTCACGGATATCGTCGCCGGACAGGTTGGGCTCGTTATCCTTTAACAGTTTATTACTTCTCGCATAGTCGTTAAACGTCTTTGTCAGCGCATTCCTAAAGCCCACCAGATGCGTACCGCCCTCCGGCGTATTGATGTTATTGACAAAAGAAAAAACACTCTCGTTATAGGAATCGTTGTGCTGCAGTGCAACCTCGACGTAAACATTGTTTTTCGTGCCTTCAAAGTACATTACCTTGTCATAAAGCGGAACCTTGCTGCCGTTTAGATAGGTTACGAACTCCCGGATACCGCCCTCGTAGTGGAAGGTTCTTGTGTGGGGCTCTTCCCCGCGCAGGTCTGTCAGGGAAATCTTTAATCCCTTAGTCAGAAATGCCATTTCCCGCAGACGTGTCTTTAAAATATCAAATTCGTAAACCGTCGTCTCGGTAAAAATCGTCGCATCCGGCTTAAACGTTACTTTTGTTCCGGTCTTTTCCAAATCGCAGGTTCCGATCTCCTTTAACGGATAGCAGACATGACCACGCTCGTAACGCTGCTTGTAAACCTTTCCGCCCTGACAGATTTCGACCTCCAGCCAATCAGAAAGCGCATTTACAACGGATGCGCCTACGCCATGGAGTCCACCGGAAACCTTGTATCCGCCGCCGCCGAATTTACCGCCGGCGTGCAGGATCGTGAAAACAACCTCTACTGCAGGAATGCCCGCTTTGTGGTTGATTCCAACCGGAATGCCTCGTCCGTTATCGACAACCGTGATCGAGTTATCTTCGTTGATCGTTACTTCAATGTGGTCACAGAAGCCTGCCAGTGCCTCGTCCACCGCATTATCTACAATCTCGTAAACCAGGTGATGCAGACCTCTGGAAGAGGTGGAACCGATATACATGCCCGGCCGTTTGCGGACCGCTTCCAGACCCTCCAGAATCTGAATTTGATCTGCTCCGTATTCAACGCTCATTTATATTCCTCCATTCTGGCCGGCATCCACCGTCCCGTTTGCTACTCTGAAAACTTTATTGATCTCAAACCGGTTGTTGACAAAATCATCCAGACCGGTACAAGTAATAATCGTCTGAATGTCCCCGATACTGTTCAGCAGGTAATTCTGACGGTTGCTGTCCAGCTCCGACAACACGTCGTCTAATAAAAGCACCGGCGTATCCTTTGTCATCTTTTTTACAAGCTCAATCTCGGAAAGCTTCAAGGACAACGCCGCCGTCCTCTGCTGTCCCTGGGATCCGAATTTACGGATATCCACGCCGTCTGCCAGGAATGAAAAATCATCCCGGTGCGGACCCGTTGATGTCATCTTCAGTCGGATATCCCGCTCCTGGTTACGGTGCAGTGCCTCTGCAAAATTCTCGCTCGTCACATCCGGTTCATACACAACCTTTAAATGCTCCCTGCCTCCGGAAAGACGGCTGTGAATCTCTCCGATGATGTCGTTTAGCTGCTCCGTAAAGGTGATCCTTCTCTCGATCACCTGGCTGCCAAACGCCGCCATCTGGTCATCCCAGACCGACAGCGTATCCCGCAGGGACGGATTCTGGTAAATATCCTTTAACAGCCGGTTGCGCTGGTTCACAATCCGGTTGTAATGGTTTAAGTTGTACAAATATCCTGCATCCAGCTGACACAGCTCCATGTCCACGAAATGTCTGCGCTCTGCCGGACCGTTCTTGATAATGGACAGATCTTCCGGGGAAAAAAATACCACGTTCATAATGCCCAGAAGCTCCGCCGCTTTTTTGATGCGGGTCCCGTCAATCGCAATGCCCTTGGATTTGTTTTTCCGAAGGTGCATGTCGATACGGATTTCGTCTTCTTTTTTCTCGAGATAGGCACGGATATGTGCCTCTTCCTCGTTGAAATTTACGATATCCTTATCCTTTGCGCCTTTATGGGACTTGGTTGTCGCACACAGATAAATTGCCTCTAAGATATTGGTTTTTCCCTGTGCGTTATCGCCGTATAAAATATTCGTCCCTCGGTCGAAGGAAAGGTTTAACAGGCTGTAATTCCGAAAATTGGATAATTCCAGCGATTTAATAACCATAGTTCCTCTTTCTGTCAGATCGGTGTATGGAAATTCACTCGATCTTTAAGGTCTGTCCGTCATATTCTACCACGTCTCCGGGCACCAGCTTTTTACCGCGTGCGGTTTCTACCTGTCCGTTTACTTTGACAAGCCCGTCTTGTACAGCGAATTTGGCGTCGACGCCGGACTCCACAAAGCCCGCTGCCTTTAAAGCCTGTCCAAGCTTGATAAATTCATCTCTGATCCGATAGGTCTGCATGAATCGTTCCTTCTTTCCTGTGCCATTTTCCGGCGCTTTTGCAGTTAAACAGTTGTAAAGTTAACAGGGAGAATCAGGTAAATGTAGCTGTTCTCCTCATTGCGGATAAAGCAGGGAGCCTTTGGATTAACCAGATAAATCGTGATCTGTTCATCGTCAATGACTCTCAGCGCATCGATCAAAAATCTCGGGTTGAAACCGATCATCAGATCCTTTCCGCTCTTTTCGATATCGATCTGCTCGTCCATGCTGCCGATGGCAGAGTTGATTTTCAGCTCCATCAGACCGTCTGTAATGTTAATAATGATCGGCTTTTTGTCGCCTTCCTTTACGAGCAGAGTCGCACGGTCGATACAGCTTAACAATTCACGTTTGTTGATTGTCACCTTTGTTTCATAATCGCTGGAAAGCATCTGGTCAATGCGGAAATATTCGCCTTCAATCAGTCTGGATACAACGGTTGTCTGATCAAATTCAAACACAACCTGATTGTCGGTAAAGAACAGGGATACATCTTTTTCTGTTTCACCGGAAAGAATCTTGCTGACTTCATTCAGGGTCTTACCCGGGATAACAACTTTCTGGGGTTCATAGGTATCCTTCAGCTGAATTTTCCGGATAGAAATGCGATGTCCGTCGAGGGAAACCACCTTCAGCTCATCGCCGTTAATTTCAAACAGTTCGCCGGTCATCAGACGGTTGTTATCGTTGTCAGCGATCGAGAAAATCGTCTGGCGGATAACTTCTTTCAATGTGAACTGAGAAACGACAATGCTGTTGCTGCGCTCTATTTCCGGCAGGTAAGCGAAATCATCACCGCATTTTCCGGCAATGTTGAATTTCGCTTTTTCACAAGTTATCAGAGTTTGATAGCTATTGTCAGATAGTATCGTAATATCGTTATCTGGTAATTTTCTGACAATTTCAAGAAAAATCTTTGCGTCCAGCGCAATAACGCCAGGTTCTTCAATCGTGCCTTCTACAATGGTCTCAATGCCGAGTTCCATATCGTTGGCAGTCAGTTTGATACATCCCTGGGTACAGTCAACTAAAATGCATTCGAGGATTGTCATAGTTGTTTTGGCAGGAACTGCTTTGGAAACAACCTGAAGTCCGTTTAATAGCTCTGATTTCGGACAGATAAATTTCATATGTGAAAAACTCCCTTCTTTTAACTGTGTGTTCTGTGACTTATCCACATCCACTGGGTTTTCCAAAGACACCCGGCGTGCCATGGCCTGCAGGAGCGCAAACAAAGATATAAATAATTAAATTCGTAATCTTTCTTAATAGGCGTTGTTGAAATGTGGATAAGTATCACAAGCCCTGTAAAACAGCGGAAAACAGGAAACGGTTATCCTGTGTACAACCTTAGGATAAGTCGGGGATTACGACCAGGTTATACACAGATCTTCTTTTTGATCGTTTCAACCTTGCTGGCCAATTCGTCGTTATTTTTTAACTCATCCTCAATTTTATTCACACCGTGGATAATTGTAGTGTGGTCTTTTTTGCCGAGCAGTTTGCCAATATTGACATAGGAAGTATCCGTCAGCTTCCTGCACAGGTACATGACAACCTGACGCGGCTGAACGAATTCGGAGTTCCGTTTTTTGGAAGTAATATCTTCTGGAGAAACGCCGAAGTGTTCCGCAACGACTTCTATAATCAGTTCCGGTGTGATTTCCTTTGGTTTGTCAGGATTTATAATGTCTTTTAAGGCGTCTTCTGCCAGTTCCATTGTAATTTCACTCTGGTTCTCAATCTTGGATTTGGCAATAATTCTGTTAAAAGCGCCCTCCAGTTCCCGGATGTTGGACTTAATATTGGTAGCAATGTATTTAAAAATCTCATCATCGACGGGTTTATTACATGCCTCGGCGTTTTTGCGCAGGATCGCCATTCGGGTTTCATAGTCAGGTGGCTGGATGTCCGCAATCAGGCCCCAGTCGAAACGGGAACGGAAACGTTCTTCCAGGGTTTCCATTTCTTTTGGCGGCTTATCAGAGGACAGTACGATCTGTTTGCCTGCGGAATGCAGCACGTTAAAGGTGTGGAAAAATTCTTCCTGTGTACTTTCTTTTCCTATAATAAACTGAATATCGTCGATCATCAGGACATCTACAGTCCGGTATTTTTCGCGCAGCTTTGTCATGGCGGTCGCGTTACCGCTTCGGATGGATTCGATTACTTCGTTGGTAAAGGATTCCGAAGTGACATAAAGAACCTTCATATTCGGATTCTGCTCCAGGATGAAGTGACCGATGGAATGCATCAGATGCGTCTTTCCCAGACCGGCACCGCCATAGATAAACAGCGGATTGTAGGCATTTCCGGGAGATTCCGCAACTGCGAGACAGGCGGAATGAGCGAATTTGTTGTTATTGCCGACAATGAAGGTGTCGAACTTGTACTTGGGGTTTAAATTCGCCTGTTCGTAATTGATGTTATTTATATTAGAAGAGGGAGACTTTAAATCGGTATCCGTATCGGCGGCCTTCTCTTTTTCGAGGATGAATGAAATATCGTAATCATGATCCATCATCTCGGAAATGGTTACCTTAAAATAATTGCTGTACTTGTTGGAGATGTAGTTGAGGGCATGAGCCTGTCCGGTCGGAATCTGGATGTAGACAGTATCATCCTTTACATCATAAAACTGCAGGGGTTCAATCCAGGTATTATAGGAAATGTTGGTAAGATCATATTCCGTGTGGATTGTCTGCTTGATCATCTCCCAGTTTTCCCCAATAAAATGCATAAAAAGCCTCCTCATCTGTGACCGTCACTAAAGAAACCCCAAAAAAGGGTATAAAATCCCCTTTGAGATTTATTCTATTCTATAATAAACGAATTGTTCGAAAATGGCAAATGTTAATTACTCCACGGATCATGTCCACAAAAGCTGTGGATATCCCCAAACAGAGAGTAGTTGACGTGGATAATTATGAGGATTATGTGGATAAGTGGAATACACATATACACATTGTATTTTCTGGGGATTCTGTGGGTAGAGTGGGGATAAAAACGGAGTTATCCACAAGTTTTCCACATTTTGTGGATAATGTTATGTAAATCTGTGGATCTGTGGATTCGAAAATCCACAGATGTTTATAAACTAGATCTTGTGGAAAAATAATTTTGCCGATAACAATATCTTGTATTGTGTAAAATAACGATTTTGAAAAGATTTCTGTAGAAAAATTTTCCAGGTTCAAAAATCCTTTAAAATACAGGAAATTGCTTGACTTATCGAATTTCTGCCTATATAATGTCAATGATATTTTCCGATACATGTCATAAATATGCCTTATAGCAGATAAGGCCTGAAAGGGAGGTGTAGCTTTCATGAAGATGACATTTCAGCCTAAGAAAAGGCAGCGTTCCAAAGTACACGGCTTCAGAGCAAGAATGAGCAGTGCTGGCGGCAGAAAAGTATTAGCAGCCAGAAGAGCAAAAGGAAGAAAGAGATTATCCGCATAGGCCGCAGTTTTGTGGCCTATTTTCTCTATGGAGACAATTTCATGAGATTTACGCAGTCGTTGAGAAAGAACCGGCAGTTCCAGGAGGTTTACAAAAAAGGCGTTTCCCGCGCCAACAGGTATTTGGTCATGTATGTATTGGAGAATCATCAGGATGAAAACCTGCTTGGGATTTCCGTAAGTAAAAAAGTCGGCAACAGCGTGGTTCGGCATCGCGTGAAAAGGCTCGTAAAGGAAAGCTATCGATTACATGAGGATATATTTAATAGTGGTTTAAATATAGTAATCACAGCGCGGGCTTCTGCAGCATCCATTTCATTTGAACAGATGGAGAGCGCAGTATTACACCTTGGAAGGCTTCACCACATTATGAAAGAAGAAACAAAAACGGAATGTGAAGCCGATCAATCGAATTGAAAATGATGAAAACTATTCTGATCGCAATGATAAAATTCTACCGGCGGTATCTGTCTCCTTTAAAGACAACGAAATGTCCTTATTTTCCGACCTGTTCGGAATACGGACTGGAAGCCGTAGAGAAATATGGCGCGTTAAAAGGCGGACTGCTTGCCGTCTGGAGGATTTTAAGGTGCAATCCTTTTTCCAAAGGAGGGTATGATCCGGTCCCGTAAACCGGAATCAAAAAGCAGGAGGAAATATCATTGAATGCTATTTTATTAACACAGTATGGCGGCTCTATCCTTGGACCGATTGCCAAAGTGCTCGGCTGGATCATGAACGGCATATTCTGGGTGCTGGACAAAATCGGGATTCCGAATATTGGTCTGGCAATTATTATTTTTACGATCGTTATTTATCTGCTTCTGATGCCGTTTACCATTAAACAGCAGAAGTTCTCAAAGCTCAGCGCGAAGATGAACCCGGAGCTGCAGGCGATTCAGAAACGCTACGAAGGCAAGAAAGATAACGATTCCATGATGGCGATGCAGCAGGAGACTAAGGCTGTTTATGCAAAGTACGGCGTATCTCCCACCGGCGGCTGTGTGCAGATGCTGATCCAGATGCCTATTCTGTTTGCTCTGTATCGTGTGTTTATGAACGTACCGGCTTATGTAAACCAGGTAAAGGAAGCATTTTTCCCGATGGTGGAAAAGCTTGCCAACACAGCCGGCAGTGCAGAATTTTTAAGCAACTCAGAGAACTTCTCCAATGCTGCAATGTATGCAAAGCAGTTTACCAGCGAGGCATTTACATCCGGTAATGCAGAGTACATTCAGAACACTTTTATTGATGTTTTGTATAAGGCATCGACTTCAGAATGGAAAAATCTGGCAGATCACTTTCCGACGCTGGCGACAGAGATCACGGATACCATGCAGAAGATGGAACATTATAATAATTTCCTTGGTCTGAACATGGGTAACTCTCCGTCCTATATGGTACATGAAGCGATCGCAGCAGGCGCATGGCTGATGGTTGTTGCAGGTCTGGCAATTCCGGTTCTGTCTGCTTTAACCCAGTGGCTGAACGTTAAGCTGATGCCCCAGGCTTCCGATGCATCTTCCAATAATGACAACAGCAGCATGGCAGCTTCCATGAAGATGATGAATAACGTAATGCCGATCATGTCTGCGGTATTCTGTTATACATTGCCTTCCGGTATGGGTCTTTACTGGATTGCTGGTTCTGTTGTAAGAAGCGTGCAGCAGGTGCTGATCAACAAGCACATCGATAAGATGGATATTGACGCGCAGATCAAGAAAAATCTGGAGAAGCGGGATGCGAAGCTGCGCAAGCAGGGAATTGATCCTGCGAAGCTCAATAACTACGCCAATATGAGCACGAGAAATGTAAAAACCAGTTCTGCACCGGCCGCCACAAAGGCAAAAGCTCCTTCCATGACACAGGAACAGAAGGAAGAGGCAATGCGTAAGGCAACGGAATATTATAACAAAAATGCGGCCAAGCCCGGAAGTCTTGCTTCCAAGGCAAATATGGTAAGGGATTACAACGAGAAGAATAATAAGTAAATAACAGGAGGGGTCAGCATGGATTTCCAAAGATTTTCGGCAAAAACAGTTGGCGATGCGGTAACAGCGGCCTGCCAGCATTTTTTAGTGACAAGCGACAAGCTGGAATATGAAATTCTGGAAGAGGGCTCTACCGGCTTCCTTGGATTCAATGCAAAACCGGCAGTCATTCAGGCAAGGGTAAGGGTTACCGTTGAGGATAAGGCACTTCAGTTTTTGAATGATGTATTTGCAGCCATGAAGATGGATGTTGTGATGGATATCGCTTACGATGAAGTTGAAAAACATTTAGACATCGATTTAAAGGGCGATGAAATGGGAATCCTGATAGGTAAGAGAGGACAGACGCTGGACTCTTTACAGTATCTGGTATCTCTGGTAGTAAATAAGGATTCTGAAGACTATATCCGCGTAAAGGTGGATACAGAAGATTACCGCAAGAGAAGAAAAGAAACCCTTGAAAATCTGGCAAAGAATATTGCCTATAAGGTAAAGCGCAGCAGAAGACCTGTAGCGCTGGAGCCGATGAATCCTTATGAGAGAAGGATCATTCATTCCGCTCTTCAGAATGATAAATATGTTACAACCCACAGCGAAGGAGAAGAGCCTTACCGCCACGTTGTTGTAACGCTGAAGAAGAACGGCGAGAGATAAAGTATTTAGGAACCGGCGGTGTCAAAGCTGCCGGTTTTTTTTCATCGTATAGGAAACTTCGTTTCCATACGATAATAAACGCTCCGCGAGGATGCGCACTCGGCGCAGGGGTAGATGGTTGCTAAAGCAACCGCGCCTCGGCGCGAGAATGTGCCAAGGCACATTCTTTTTTATGGAGGTAGTATGAAATCAGATACCATTGCGGCGATCGCAACGGCATTGTCTGATGCGGGAATCGGCATTATCCGCATCAGCGGTCCGGAGGCGATTGCGGTTGCGAACCGGGTTGTGGTCAATAAGAAAAAAGAACACACACTGAAAAACTGGCAGACGCATACAATTCATTATGGTTTTGTCGAAGAAAACGGAACGATTCTGGATGAGGTTATGGTTTCTGTCATGAAAGCACCCAGAAGCTATACGACAGAGGACACGGTAGAGATCAACTGCCACGGCGGCGTGCTTTTAACCAAACGTGTGTTGGAGGCTGTTCTGCATGCCGGTGCGAGGATGGCGGAGCCGGGCGAATTTACGAAACGAGCGTTTTTGAGCGGCAGAATCGACTTATCCGAAGCTGAGGCGGTTATGGATCTGATTCAGGCGAAAAACCAGTTTTCGATGCAGGCGTCGATCAAACAGCTTCGTGGCTCTGTTGCAGAGAAAGTGAAGAGCCTGCGTGCGGCGCTTTTATATGAAATTGCATTTATCGAATCCGCGTTAGACGATCCGGAGCATATCAGTACAGAAGGCTATCCGAAAAAACTCGGCAAAATCACGCAGGAGCTTTTAGGAGAAATCGGAAAGCTGATCGCGTCCGCAGAGGACGGACTTTTACGTAAAGAAGGCATCCGCACCGTCATTGTCGGAAAGCCGAATGCTGGAAAATCTTCTCTGTTAAACCTGTTGGTCGGAGAAGAGCGCGCGATTGTAACGGATATCGCAGGCACGACGCGCGATGTGCTGGAGGAATCCATCCGGTTAAAGGGAATCAGTTTGAATATCATTGATACGGCGGGAATCCGCAGCACGGATGATGTCGTGGAAAAAATCGGTGTAGAGCGGGCGATGCAGTATGCAAAAGAGGCAGATTTAATTCTGTATGTGGTTGATTCGTCGCGCCCGTTGGACGAAAATGACAGGCAGATTATTGAGATGATCCGGGATCAGAAGGTCATCGTACTGCTTAACAAATCAGATCTGGAAGCGGCTGTCAGCGAAACGGATTTGCAGGAGGCGTTCGGCGGCAGGGAGGTTTCCATGATCCGCACTTCTGCAAAGAAAAATGCCGGAATCGAGGAATTTGAGCAGCTTCTGGAGCAGATGTTTTTCCATGGAGAAATCCGTTCGGAGGACGAGGTGGTTATCACGAGCATGCGCCACAAAGAAGCGCTCTGCGAGGCGTATGACAGCCTGAAAATGGTTCAGAAAAGCCTGGAAGACGATATGCCGGAGGATTTCTATTCCATCGACCTGATGAGCGCGTATGCGTCCCTTGGTCGGATTATCGGGGAAGAGGTCGGTGATGATCTGGTAAACGAGATTTTCTCCAAATTCTGCATGGGAAAATGATCTGACCAGGCGGTGGAAAGTCTTGAAGAGACATTTTTGTGAAGTTGGAAAAAGCCAGGCAGCGAAAAGTCTCTGGGAAAAGGTTTCGTAAATGGTTTTCACCAGCGGCAGTGAGCAGGGGGGGGAGAGCACTTCTCACAGAAACAGTTGCCGGAAACGCAGGATTCGTGTATGATTGGTGCAGAAAGCATGCGATGATTCATGACAAAAGAATGTTCGCAGAGCGTGCATTCTATTGTTTAGGACAATGGAATGTTATATGGTGCGCATTCTATTGCAGAAAAGCACAGAAAATAAGGCGGAAAAGATGGCTCAGATAATAGAAAAAGTTGATGTATGTGTAATTGGGGCAGGTCATGCCGGATGTGAAGCGGCGCTGGCGTGCGCGAGAATGGGACTGGAAACGGTTATTTTTACGGTAAGCGTGGAAAGTATTGCGCTGATGCCGTGCAATCCGAATATCGGAGGTTCTTCGAAAGGGCATCTTGTCCGGGAACTGGATGCGCTCGGCGGCGAGATGGGAAAAAATATCGATCATACCTTTATTCAGTCAAAGATGCTCAACGCGTCGAAGGGTCCTGCAGTGCATTCGCTGCGGGCGCAGGCGGATAAAGCGGAATACAGCAGACGGATGCGGCAGATTCTGGAAAATCAGGAGCATCTGGTTATCAAGCAGGCAGAAGTTTGCGATCTTTTATGGGATGATGTGGATGCAGACACGGTTTCCGGAAAAGCTGGTGCAACGAAAAAAATCCGTGGTGTGCGGACATTTACGGGAACGGTATACGAAGCCAAAGCGGTTATTTTGTGTGCCGGAACCTACTTAAAGGCACGCTGCCTGTGCGGAGAATCCATTACCTATACCGGGCCGAACGGACTGCAGGCGGCAAATCACCTGACAGACAGCCTGAAAGAAATGGGCATTGCGATGCGCCGTTTCAAGACGGGAACGCCTGCGAGAATGGATAAAAGGAGTATTGATTTTTCCAAAATGGAAGAACAGTTCGGTGATCCGAGGGTTGTGCCGTTTTCCTTTTCTACTGACCCGGAAAGCGTACAGATTGATCAGGATTCCTGCTGGTTGACCTATACGAACGAAAAAACGCATGAGATCATCCGGGCAAACCTGGATCGTTCTCCGATTTATGCGGGAATTATTGAAGGGACGGGACCGAGATATTGTCCGTCTATCGAGGATAAGGTTGTAAAATTTGCAGATAAAGAGCGCCACCAGGTTTTTCTTGAACCGGAGGGACGTTATACAAATGAAATGTATGTCGGTGGCATGTCATCTTCTTTGCCGGAGGATGTGCAGCTTGCCATGTATCGGACGGTTCCGGGGCTGGAAAACTGCAGGATCGTGCGCAATGCATATGCGATTGAATATGATTGCATCGACGCAAGACAGCTGTACCCGACGTTGGAATTTAAGGATGTTGAGGGGCTTTTTTCGGCAGGACAGTTCAATGGAAGCAGCGGCTATGAGGAAGCGGCTTCCCAGGGCATTCTTGCAGGAATCAATGCGGGTCTGAAATGTCAGGGCAGGGAGCCGATGATTATCGACCGCTCGGAAGGCTATCTGGGCGTTCTGGTAGACGACCTTGTGACGAAGGAAAATACAGAACCGTACCGGATGATGACCTCGCGGTCGGAATACAGATTACTGCTTCGCCAGGACAATGCGGATCTGCGTCTGCGCAGAAAGGGCTATGAGGCTGGTCTGATTTCGGAAGAGCAGATGCAGTGGCTGGAACAGAAAGAACAGATGATTACACAGGAGATGGATCGTCTGAAAAAAACTGTGATCGGCGCATCGGCAGAGCATCAGAGGTTTTTGGAGAAAATGGGCAGTACACCTTTGAAGACGGCAGCGTCTCTGGCGGAGTTGATGTGCAGACCGGAACTTTCCTATGAAATGCTTGCAGAAATTGATCAGAATCGGAAGCTTTTACCGGCAGAGGTCATTGAGCAGGTAGAAATCGAAATCAAATATGAAGGTTATATTGAGCGCCAGAAGCGACAGGTAGATCAGTACAAGAAGATGGAAAAGCATAAAATCCCGAATTGGATGGATTATGATGAGGTTCCGAGCCTGCGTCTGGAGGCAAGACAGAAGTTAAAAGCGTTCCGTCCGGTATCGGTTGGACAGGCTTCCAGAATTTCCGGCGTTTCCCCAGCAGATATTTCCGTGCTTTTGGTATATTTGGAGCATGAAAGTCATATGCGCGATTTGAAGAAAGAATAGGAGAACATATGTTCTATGTACGGAATGGATCAATTTGAAAATGAATTAAAAGAATTGCGGATCGTTCTTTCGGATGTCCAGAAGCAGCAGTTCGAGGAATATTATAAGCTTCTGGTGGAATGGAACGAAGTAATGAATCTGACGGCGATCACAGATTACAAAGATGTAATGAAAAAGCATTTTTTCGACAGTCTGACGGTTGTTCGTGCTTATCCGGAAATCCTGACGGAGGTGGTTTCCGTTATTGATATCGGAACCGGCGCAGGTTTTCCGGGAATTCCGCTGAAAATTGCATTTCCGCAGATTCGACTGACTTTACTGGATTCTTTACAAAAACGATTGAAGTTTTTACAGGAGGTTTCTGATAAGCTGGAATTAGGTGAGATCCAGATGCTTCATGGCAGAGCAGAGGACTATGCAAAACAGCCGGAGTTCAGAGAGCATTTCGATTTATGTGTTTCAAGAGCAGTAGCAAATTTATCAACGCTTTCTGAGCTGTGTCTTCCTTATGTAAAAGAAAACGGTAAATTCATTCCTTATAAGGCAGAAAAAGCGGAGGCGGAAATTGAAGCGGCACAGAAAGCGGTCGATCTTCTTGGCGGAGAAATATCTGATAAGATCGAGTTCCAGCTTCCGGGCGGAGATATGGGAAGAACGCTGGTTGTGATTGATAAGATTAAGAAGACGCCGAAAAAATATCCGAGAAAAGCAGGTACACCGGCGAAGATGCCGATTGTCTGAGTTGGTCAACATGAGAAGGAGATGTTTCACGTGAAACATCTCCTTTTTTATAATCCTCAAATGTTTCACGTGAAACATTGACCGGACAAGTCGGAACGAAAAATAGAGACATACCGCGAAAGAGAGGAGCAGTAGTGCGTTTCAAAGATTAGACTGAAATAAGAATATCGTGTAAGATTGAAAATTTCCTTTTTACGTCAAAAAACGGAACTGCTGAAAAAAAGTGCATTCCTTTTTACAAATTTATAACTATTAGCAATGGCATTCTTGAAATGTTGATGTTATAATAAATGATGTGAATTTGAAACGGTAAGAGAAGAAGTCGTGAAACGACACGAGGTGTATGAATTTCAATGGGGAGAGCAATAGCAATTGCGAACCAGAAGGGCGGCGTTGGTAAAACAACGACAGCAATCAATCTGTCAGCCTGTCTGGCGGCGAAAAGAAAAAAAGTATTAGTTATTGACATGGATCCACAGGGAAATACGACCAGTGGATTCGGCGTCGAAAAAAATGAACTGGAAAACACAGTTTATGAATTGATTCTTGGTGAGTGTTCGGTAGAAGAGTGTCTGATCAAGAATGTTGTTAAGAATGTCTCAATTATTCCGTCAAATGTCAATCTTGCCGCAGCGGAGATTGAACTGATTGGAGTAGATAAAAAAGAGTACATTTTGAAAAATGAAATCGACTGGATTCGAGATCAGTACGATTTTATCATCATCGATTGCCCGCCGTCGCTCAGCATGCTGACGATCAATGCGATGACGACAGCGGATACAGTTCTTGTTCCGATTCAGTGCGAATACTATGCGCTGGAGGGATTGAGTCAGCTGATCCATACCGTAAATCTGGTAAGAGAACGTCTGAATCCGACTCTGGATATCGAAGGTATCGTATTTACCATGTATGATGCGAGAACAAATCTTTCGATGCAGGTCGTTGAAAATGTCAAGGATCATCTGAATCAAAAGGTTTACAAGACGATGATTCCCAGAAATATTCGACTTGCAGAGGCACCGAGTTATGGAATGCCGATCAATCTTTATGATGCAAAGTCAGCAGGAGCAGAGAGCTATATGGCACTTGCGGATGAAGTCATAAAGAGAAAGGGTATATAATGGCGTTGAAAAGAGGATTAGGAAAAGGACTGGATTCTCTGATTCCGACAAATGTGATGATGGAGTCAGAGGTAAAGCATGCTACAGTTTCGACCGCCTCATCACCTGAGGAGGAAAAAGACGGCACTTTGATGGTAAAGCTGTCAAAGGTAGAGCCGAATCGGGAACAGCCCCGTAAAAATTTTGATGAAGATTCCTTGCAGGAATTAGCGGAATCTTTAAAACAATTCGGAATGCTGCAGCCGATTCTTGTACAGAACCGTGGTGATTATTATGAGATCATCGCAGGAGAACGCAGATGGAGAGCTGCCAAAATTGCCGGATTAAAAGAGGTTCCGGTTATCGTCAGAGAGCTGACAGATCAGGAAATAGTTGAAATTTCTCTGATTGAAAATATTCAGAGAGAGGATTTAAATCCGATCGAAGAAGCACAGGCTTATAAGAGACTGCTGACAGAGTTCCATTTAAAGCAGGATGAAGTAGCGGAGCGGGTTTCCAAGAGCAGAACTGCCGTTACAAACTCCATGCGTCTGCTCAAATTGTGCGATGAAGTACAGAAAATGGTAGTGGACGATATGATCAGCACCGGACATGCAAGAGCACTGATCAGCATTGAAGATCCGGAAGAACAGTATCTGATCGCACAGAAAATTTTTGATGAAAAGCTGAGTGTCCGCGAGGTGGAAAAGCTGGTAAAAGATTTGCACAAGCCGCCGAAGCCGCCGAAGGAAGAAAATAAGACACTGCAGGCAATTTATCAGGAGATCTCCGAACGGTTGAAGCAGAGTCTGAGTACAAAGGTATCTGTGAGCGCAAAGCAGAACGGAGCGGGTAAGATAGAAATTGAATTTTATAATCATGAAGATCTGGAACGCCTGCTGGAGCGGATCACGGGTTAAAATTGTGAGACGGTAAGACAAATTACAGAAATACCGTAAGAAAGGAAAGAAAAACAATGACAAGCCCGTTGATGGAATATCTCGGAATAGCAGGATTGGATATTGCGTGGCTGTTTATCGGAATTTTTGTTGTATTGCTGATTCTTCTGGTTTTAATCATTGTACAGTTTGCAAAGTACAAAAAGCTGAAGAAAAAGTACGACAAATTTATGAAAGGCAAAGACGGAAAGAGCCTGGAAAAGGATATTATCGCTTTGTTTGAGGATAATAAATTTATCAAAAGCGAGAGCGAGAAGAATCGAAAGGACATCCGCAATATCCTGAAAAAACTGGAATTCTGTTATCAGAAGGCCGGACTGGTAAAATACGATGCCTATAACCAGATGGGCGGTAATCTGAGCTTTTGCCTGTGCATGCTGAATGAGAGAAACAGCGGATTTATTTTAAATTCCGTACACAGCAGTGACGGCTGCTATACCTACACGAAGGAAATCAAAAACGGCGAATGTGAAATCGCCCTTGGTGAAGAAGAAAGAAAAGCGCTGAATATGGCGATTGGATTTTAAGGAGGAAGAGTCATGATCGATATCAAATTTTTAAGAGAAAATCCGGAAGTGGTAAAAGAAAATATCCGGAAAAAATTCCAGGATGAAAAGCTTCCGCTGGTAGATGAAGTAATCGAGCTGGATGCACAGAGCAGAACTGCACAGAAAGAAGCAGATGATCTGCGCGCCAACAGAAATAAGATTTCCAAAGAAATCGGTAAACTGATGGGCCAGGGTAAGAAAGAAGAAGCCATGGCGATGAAGGAACAGGTCAATGCAGATGCAAAGAGACTTTCTGAGCTGGAAGCACAGGAAGAAGAGCTGCAGGCAAGAATCCTGAAAATCATGATGACCATCCCCAACATTATCGATCCTTCTGTTCCGATCGGTAAAAACGATACCGAGAACGTAGAGGTTCAGAGATATGGCGAGCCGGTTGTTCCGGATTTCGAAATTCCTTATCATACAGAGATCATGGAGAGTTTTGATGGTATTGACTTAGACAGCGCAAGAAAGGTTGCAGGAAACGGTTTCTACTATCTGATGGGCGATATTGCAAGACTGCATTCCGCAGTTATCGCATATGCAAGAGATTTCATGATTAACAGAGGATTTACCTACTGTGTACCTCCTTTCATGATCAGAAGCAATGTTGTAACAGGCGTTATGAGCTTTGCAGAAATGGACGCTATGATGTACAAGATCGAAGGCGAAGATCTTTACCTGATCGGTACTTCCGAGCATTCCATGATCGGTAAATTTATCGACACAATTATTCCGGAAGAAGAGCTGCCTAAGACTCTGACCAGCTATTCTCCTTGCTTCCGTAAGGAAAAAGGCGCACACGGTCTGGAAGAGAGAGGCGTATACAGAATCCATCAGTTCGAAAAGCAGGAAATGATCGTTGTGTGCAAGCCTGAAGATTCCAAGATGTGGTTTGACAAGCTGTGGCAGAACACTGTAGATCTGTTCAGAAGCATGGATATTCCGGTAAGAACCTTGGAATGCTGCTCCGGTGACCTGGCTGACCTGAAAGTGAAATCTGTAGACGTAGAAGCATGGTCCCCGAGACAGAAGAAGTATTTCGAAGTTGGCAGCTGCTCCAACCTGGGCGATGCGCAGGCAAGAAGACTGAAGATCCGTGTAAATGGTGAAAACGGAAAATACTTTGCACATACACTGAATAATACAGTAGTAGCGCCTCCGAGAATGCTGATTGCTTTCCTGGAGAATAACCTGCAGGCAGACGGCTCTGTCAGAATTCCTGAAGTGCTGCAGCCTTACATGGGCGGAATGAAAGAAATTCGCAAAAAATAATTATGTAAACTAAAATAAACAAAAAGTGAGGTGAGATTCTTGCACAAATTTTTGAGAGCAGTGGGATTCAGTCAGTATACAGAAAAGAAACAGGTTCAAAAGCTGATCCGGGATATCATTATTCATGCGGATGAGCGCAGCTATACAACCGTTGGAAAAAAGACGCTGGTTGCAGAATTTGACAGGAATTTCGCCGAAGACATCGGAATAGCAGTGTGCGGAGAATTTGATGAGGACGATACGTACAGTTTCGATTATTATCTTCCGTACCTGCGCTCCGATCTTGTCAGTACAGCAGAGGATATCTCAATCGAGCGCCACGCAGCGAAGGAGTCCTATGCGGGAATCTGCGACGATCCGAAGGTTGGTGTTTCCCTGATTTTTTACCTGCAAAATATGATTTCGTATCTGAAATTGCAGGGAGAAGGCAAGATCCCGGCAAAGGGTACTTCTTTGAACCTTTCCGCACTTTCCTGTCAGGGAACGATCATGATGCCGATTCAGAAGACGGAATGGCAGAAAAAGAAGATCGCTAAGGACGCGGTGCAGAGAAACCGTCTGATTCAAGCTGCACGCGGCGGCGATGAAGAAGCGATGGAAAGCCTGACGTTAGAAGATATGGACACCTACACGTCCATTTCCAGAAAAATTCAAAAAGCCGATATTTTCAGTCTTGTAGATACGTATTTCATGCCGTATGGTGTGGAATGTGACCAGTATTCTGTTCTGGGTGAAATCACGGATATGAAGCTTGTAACCAACGGACTGACGGGCGAAAAGGTACATATTCTGACCCTGTGTTGCAACGACCTGAATTTAAAGGTTGCAATCAACAGCATTGATCTGCTGGGCGAACCTGCTGTCGGACGCCGCTTCAAGGGCAGCGTGTGGTTGCAGGGACAGGTGAATTTCCCGGAAGAGTCGTAGAAGAGTTCACGGACAGCGTAAAGTATTTGACTTGTACAGATAATTTCTGTATAATAAATTTGTTTATGGAATTGTTTTTGGGTGACGAATCGAATAGGTGTTACTTCTAAGAAGCAACCATGGTTAAAGCCGTGAAACTTAAAAAAGCGGAAGCCATGGTTATACCCGATAAAAGCAAAATGGGATAAGTCAGAGTTCGATTCCAGCTGGACTGCTGAAAATGTCAAAGTAAAAAGAAACGAAAAATCGTCATTCAAAAGAATGAATTGAAAGAAATGGAAACCGTATCCAAAGTGGCTGAAAAGCCCATAAATACGGCATTTGTTCTCATAGTTAAATGGATATAACAAGTGCCTCCTAAGCACTAGTTGTGGGTTCGATTCCCGCTGGGAACATACGAAAAAGCGGTAATGATAGCATGAGTCATTGCCGCTTTTTCTTTTATGAAAGCAAATTCGGGTGACAAGATGCCACCCGGAATGGCTGAAAAAAGAAAAAACTGTCACCGAAAAATGGGGTTTGCCACCCGACCGAGTGACAGGGGAATTGCCACCCAATGGGAGTAACCAGTGTGGGCGGGTGTAATTCTAAGAGTAAAGAAGAAGCAAGCGAAAATGATACACTATATTCTTGCCTGATAGCAGGCCTGACGGAGATCCGTTCAGATTAGACTCAAACTCTATTCTGGACGGATTTTTTTGTTTCAGGAATCTTAAAAACTTAAAGCGGTTCAAGTTTTAGATGAATAAAGGATGTATTCGGAAAAAAGAAAGGAGAACCATGTATGGAAGAGAAAAAAGAACCGTATGGATCAGATGAAAAAATAGTGGAAATCGAACTGGAAAGATTGCGTTCATTTGAAAACCATCCATTTAAGGTCACGGAAGACGGTCAGATGATGGAATTGCAGGAGAGCATTCAAAAGTATGGAATTCTGAATCCATTGATTGTCCGCCCCAGGCCGGAGGGTGTTTATGAAATCATTTCCGGTCACAGAAGAAAGTTTGCCGCGGAGAAGATTGGATATCGAAAAGTTCCAGTCATTATCCGGATGTTGAATGATGATGAAGCCGTGATTTCTATGGTCGATTCGAACCTGCAGCGGGAAATGATCCGACCGAGCGAAAAGGCTTTTGCTTACAAGATGAAATATGAAGTGATCAAGCGGGAAGCCGGGAGACGGAAATGTGGTCAGGTTGACCAGCTTTTCGGAAAGAAAAGTATTGAGGTGATCGGAGAGGACTGCGGAGACAGCCCCAAACAGGTACAACGCTATATCCGGATTACAGAACTGATACCGGAACTGTTGGAAAGAGTCGATGATGGCAGTATGGGATTTACACCGGCGGTACAGATCTCTTATCTGAAAAAAGAAGAACAGAGGGAAATGCTGGAGGCAATGGAGTTTGCGCAGTGCAGCCCATCCCTTTCCCAGGCAATCCGGTTAAAAAAACTGAGCGGAGAAGAAAAACTGACGGAGCAGATGATGGAGACAGTTCTTAGTGAAGTGAAACAGAAAGAAATCGACCGGGTGGTTTTTAAGAATGAACAGCTGCACCGCTTTTTTCCGACGGATTATACGTCAGAGCAGATGCGGCGCGAAATTCTGGAGATTTTGAAACTGTGGATGAGTAAATATTGGGAGAAATAAAGGAGAGAAAAAATTATGAGCAAAGTAATTGCAGTATCCAATCAAAAAGGCGGAGTAGGCAAGACTGTATCCTGTGTGAATTTAGGGATTGGACTGGCAAAAGAAGGAAAACGGGTATTGCTGATTGATGCTGATCCGCAGGGAAGCATGACAATCAGCTTGGGATACTCAGAGCCGGATGAAATGGAATATTCGCTTGCCACGCTGATGCTGAATATCGTGAACGATGAAAAATTAAATATGGAAAAGACGATTCTGCACCACAAGGAGGGAGTGGACCTGATCCCGGCAAACATTGAGTTATCGGCGATAGAAGTATCTCTGGTAAATGTCATGAGCAGGGAACTTATTTTACGGTCATTGGTGGAAAAACTGAAGGATTTTTATGATTTTATCATTATTGACTGTATGCCTTCTTTGGTAATGCTGACAATCAATGCCCTTGCCTGTGCGGATTCTGTTTTAATACCGGTGCAGGCGGCATATCTTCCGGTCAAAGGCTTACAGCAGTTGATCAAAACGATTGGCAGGGTAAAAAAGCAATTGAATCCGAAGCTCCGAATAGAAGGGATCTTATTGACGATGGTAGATAACAGAACAAATTATGCCAGGGATATTTCTATGATGGTATATGATACTTATTCTGCGACAGTCAAGGTGTTTGCAGCAGAGATCCCGATGTCAGTCCGGGCATCGGAGGTATCGCATGAGGTGATCGCCTATCAGATCCGCCAGTCCTTCAAACCGGGAGAGATCACACCGGAGGAAGCAAATCGATTGGGGCATGAGCTGGCCCTTCGGTTTACCAAAGGAAAGTATGCTTTTATCGTGGCAACACACATGGATCGAGCCCATGTGCATAATCATATCGTTTTCAATTCCACATCCATTGATGCCACCAGGAAGTTCAAAAACTTCTGGCTGTCCAGCTTTGCCCTGCAGCGTGTCAGTGATCTGATCTGTTTGGAAAACGGACTTTCCGTGATTGCCCCGAAGCCTTACAAAGAACGCACAAAGCGAACCGAGTATCCTCGCAGAGTGAAAACAGGGATGTTCTGTGTGAAGATATCGATCTGATTTTGCAGAAAAAGCCGGAGTCCTTCGACACATTTCTACAAGAGCTGCAGCAGCTGAACTATGAAATCAAGTACGGAAAACACATTTCGGTCAGAGGAAAGAATCAAACGCGGTTCATTCGCCTGTCCTCTCTGGAGGATGGATATACCGAAGCAGATCTCCGGGCGTATTTCCTTGGGTAGCGGGAACACAAGCCTGCGGCAAAACAGCGCTCTCGCGCAAACACCCGCCCCTTCAATCTTGTCATCGATATCCAGAGCAAGCTGCAGTCGAAAGGTGTCGGATATCAGCGCTGGGCTTCTGTCTACAATCTGAAGCTGATGTCAAAGACACTGCTGTTTCTCCGTGATCACAAGATCGAAAGCATGGAGCAGTTGAACCAGATGGCAGCGCTGCAGGTTGTTAAAAGAGATGCGCTTCTCACCTCCATCCAGCAATAAAAAAAGCGCTGGCGGAGATTGGAACCCTGAAAAAGCACATCATCAATTATTCCAAGACCCGGTCAACTTATGAGGAGTACCGCAAGGTTGGTTACAGCAAAAAGTTTCTGGAGGCGCATCGGGAAGAAATCACTCTTCACAAAGCAGCGAAAGCGGCCTTTGATGAAGTGGGTGTAAAAAAGCTTCCGAAGGTGAAGGAACTGAGCATAGAATATGCAGAGGTCCTGACCGCCAAAAAGCAGGCTTACGCAGAGTACCGTCAGGTAAAAAATGAGGCTCAGGAGCTTCTGATCGCACAGAGAAACATCGCTTCCCTCTACGATGCGGAGCGCAAAGAGGAAGAGCAGAAACGCCAGAAGGAAAATCAAATTCATTAAAGTATGATATGGGAAAGGGCTCGGGTAACAGATAAGGGGCTGTTACTCGGGCCCTGTTTTTCAGCGTTCCGCCGGAATGCGCAGTCATCACGAAGTGATGATCGATAAGGGTTTGGGATTATCCCAGCAAGCAAGTTATCCCGAAATGAGATAACGCAGTTTTCGCAGGACTTGGCCAAGGAAACATTGCTTGCGAATTAGTGAGGTGCGCAAAATATTGAGCACGAGGAAGGCCCTGTGACTTGATTTTCCGCGAGGTTTGGAGTACAATTATTGTGATTACTTGTGGAAATTGCTCGAATTAGATTGGAGAATTGCATGGGCTATTTATCAATCAGACAGACAGCCGACAAATGGAACCTTTCAGCAAGATGGATCAGTGATCTTTGTAACGCCGGACGAATTCCAGGAGCAATGAAAATAGGATCATATTGGGCAATTCCGGAAGATGCGGAGAGGCCGAAGGATGCTCGCATTAAGAGCGGCCGATATATCAAAGAAAAATCAGTTTTAACATAGAACTTTCACGCTCCAAGAATAGACGAAGGAAAGGACTTGAGGTAAAGACGTGTTTGATTTTGGAAATGCAAATGAAGGGCAGCGGAAAGCAATAGCGGCTGCAGACGGTCCTGTCCTCATAACGGCAGGTCCCGGAACCGGTAAAACATATACGCTTGTGCAGCGTGCAATCTACCTCATAGAGGAATGCAATGTAAAGCCGGAGAGCATCTTCATTGCCACATTTACGGAAAAGGCTGCGAAGGAACTGGTAACACGTATTACCAATGAGCTTGCAAGTCGAAATATCACGGCAAACATCAATGAGATGTATATCGGTACGTTCCACTCGCTCTGCCTTCGTATTCTGAAAGAGCACTTGGAATACACACGGCTTCGCCGAAACTATCGCTTGATGGATTCGTTTGACCAGCAGTATATGGTGTTCCAGAACATCCACCGTTTCAGAAGCATTCCGGAGATTGAAATTGTCCTTCCGAACGGCGGCGCATGGAAGCAAGCTGAAACGATCTGCAACTTTGTAAACAACCTTTCCGAAGAATTGGTTTCGCCGGAGGAACTGATGTCTGACCGTGACCCATCGATTGCATCACTCGGTCGGATGCTTCAGGAATATCGCACAATTCTTACGGAAGCGAATCTGATGGATTTCTCCTCCATCCAGATAGAGGCATATCGGCTTCTCTGCGATAACGAGGACATTCTGAACGAGCTCCGCTCTGTACTCACGCATATCATGGTCGATGAATACCAGGACACGAACTATATCCAGGAGCAGCTCGTGTTTCTCCTCGCCGGTGAAAGGAAGAATATCTGCGTGGTCGGAGACGATGACCAGGGCCTGTACCGTTTCCGCGGTGCGACCATCCGAAACATCCTAGAATTTCCGCAGAAGTTTGTCGATGGCGAATGCCGTATTATCCCGCTGGTCATCAACTATCGTTCCAACAGCGACATCGTTGATTTTTATAACCGATGGATGGATACCACGGATGGTGCAAAGTTTAAGTTCCGCTGGGAAAATTTCAGATACGAAAAACGCATTGAACCTCATGAAAAATCCACGCTTCACAGCCCTGCAGTCGTGAAATTGGCCGGTGAGGATGACGAGGACGAATGGCACGAAAAAATTCTGCAGTTTATCAACGACCTGAAAACATCCGGCAAGCTGACAGACTATAATCAGATAGCGTTTCTCTTCAACTCAGTCAAACATCCGAGGGTGACTGCACTTGCTCGTTTTCTTGAGGAGAACCATATCAATGTTTACTCACCGCGTTCGGATATGTTTTTCCAGCGTGACGAAATACGACTGGCGCTCGGTTGCCTCATGCTGATGTTCCCATTCTATGTGCAGGGGTTGGAAAACGGTGAGTATACCTTTTTACAGCCGGAGCACCTGACTTATTATCGGAACTGTATCATGCTGGCGAATGAGTATCTGACGCAGCCGGAGCACACCGACCTGCTGAAATGGATACGCCGCCGAGGAAAAGACCATGTAAGTCTGGCCGACGCAACGGACTACGCTTACTGCGGACTCATGTATCAGATGTTTGAGTTTCAGCCTTTTGCCGGTATCCTGGACACAGATATGGACGTCGGCGTTGTCGATATCCGACCGGCTCGAAATCTGGCAAAGCTGACACAGATCATCGGAAAATTTGAATATCTCCACCGGGTGGATGTCTTATCTGCCGACAAGTATCGCGGGAAACGTCGCATCGACGCAAATACAGAGCTTCTCTTCAATCTGTATCTCTGTCTGCTTTATGACGGCGGTATCACGGAGTATGAGGATGATTCCGAGTATGCGCCGAGCGGCTGCGTCTCATTCCTTACGATCCACCAGTCCAAAGGGATGGAGTTCCCGATTGTTTTTGTGGATTCTCTGGCAAACGTGCCGAGAAAAACCACAAATGATCTCATGATGACGATAGAGGATCGCTACTTCAAGCGCCCGGCATTTGAACCGTATGAGGTCACAAAATTCTTTGATTTCTGGCGTCTGTACTACACGGCTTTCTCCCGTGCGCAGGATCTGTTGATACTGACCTGCAATGAGGACAATCGGACACCCAGCGCTTACTTTAAAGAGGTTTATGATGAGCTCCAGTCTGTGGACAGTGAGGCGTTTGACATCCAAGAGTTCAACTTCAAGTCCGTGAAGGCTGTGAATGTTAAGAACACCTACTCGTTCACATCGCACATCACAGTGTATGAGACCTGTGCCTTGCAGTACAAGTTCTACCGCGAGCTGGAGTTCATGCCTGTCCGTGCCAACGCTATGCTCTTCGGTACGCTCGTCCATGAGACGATAGAAGATGTTCACCGCGCCGCACTCCGGCACGAGGAGCAGACGATCACCGAGGAAAACGTGAACCGTTGGTTTGCCTCTAACTATGTTTCGCTAACAAAAACCGAGCATACCTACCTTGCTGGTCCACAGCGGGAGGCTGCCCTGAAGCAAGTGCTCCGCTATGTGGAGCGACAGCATGGCGACTGGTCTGCCATCCAGCAGGCGGAGGTGGACGTTTCTCTGGTGAAGCCGGATTACATCATTGAAGGCAAGGTCGACCTGATCCGCGGCGAGGGCGACACGGTCGAGATCGTGGATTTCAAAGCCGAACGGAAACCGGATATGGAGAAAATGCGGGATCGGCTTGAGCGGTATCGCCGGCAGCTTCATATCTATGCGCATCTCGTGGAGGAGCGTACCGGGCGAAAGGTCAGCAAGATGCACCTCTACTATACCGGAGAGGACGGCGGCGTACCGACGATCACATATCCGTATACGAAGTCTGCCGTGGAAGGAACGCTGGCGTCGTTCGATGAAACGGTACATAAAATCATGAAGAAGGATTTCCGGCACTGTGCCGATGACCCGAAAGTCTGCGCTGGCTGTGACTTCCGATTCTATTGCAGAAACAGATAGAGGTGGAACTGCATGGCTGAACATAGTGTTTCGCATAACGGCATTATCTATATTATTCCTACTGATGATTTATATCGGAAGTATGAAAACAGTGAAGCATTTATCGATAAATACGGAAGGCTTATCGATTCAAAATCCAAAAAGGTCATCAAAGAATTAGAACATAAAGGTGCTCTGAGATCTGCTGTCCAAAGGAAGGTTGTTATTGTACAGCCACCAGAAGCGCATCCTGTTCGAGATGCCGCCAAACAAGCTGTAGCTGATGTGATGCATGAACATATTCGTAGAGCGGTTGACTGGGCTTTGGATGTTGGTATCCCTTACCTATGGCATGAACACGTCGTCCCTTTTTTCCATCAAACGAAAGAGGCACTCACATCAAAGGAATTGAAAGTGGATGCGATTCTTACGGAAACACAGGCAAGTGCGGATATTGCAGTAAAGCAGCAGAAAACTGGCGTGAAGATGACTCAGGAAGAGGCGGACGCTGAAAAGCGAAAAGTCCTGTATCATTGGCTCGGAATGTTGAGCAGCCTCAAGAAACTTCATGATGCGGGTGAGATTGCCATAGGCGCTACTATGGCACAACTGACCGATCCTGCAATGCTGGAACGTGTAAACGGGTTTTTGAGTGAGAATCCGAATCTGCTCGAAACGGATAAGTACATCGTACTTCACAGCCTGCTTGGAAGGAATTTATATGAGGAACAGCAGCTCGTTCCTATTAGAGCTGCAGAAATAACAACTATAGCCGCGAAATACGGATATGACCCAAGAACCGATAAAATGGAGGATAACCACCATGGATGAGCAGCTTACTTTTGAATTTGAACAGAGACCAACGATAAAGGGGTTCCCCGAACTCCGCTGGACGGGCAAGCGTCCCTATCGCTCCACGCAGTACTACCCCGCACAGCTGCGGGAGGCCTATGGTGAGGAGCAGAATGGCTGGATCAACAAGATTTTCTGGGGTGATAATCTCCAGGTCATGAGCCATCTGCTGAAGGAGTATCGTGGAAAAATCGACCTCATCTATATTGATCCTCCGTTCGACAGCAAGGCCGATTACAAGAAGAAGATTGATGTACGTGGAGTAGGATCAACAGAAAGCGACAGTACCTCGTTTGAGGAAAAGCAGTATGGTGATATTTGGACGAATGACGAGTATCTCCAGTTTATGTATGAGAGAATGATCTTAATGCGTGAACTTCTCTCGGAGACTGGAAGCATCGTGCTTCACTGTGATTGGCACAAGGTTCACCATTTGAGATGCATAATGGACGAAGTGTTTGGTGTTGATAACTTCCATAATGAAATAATTTACTGCTATAGTGGTGGTGGAATACCCAAGACCGAAATGCCGAGAAAACACGATAATTTACTTTGGTATTCCAAGCACGCAGAAAAATGGACATTTAACACCATATACCGTCCATATTCAGAAGGATCTATTCAGCGTGGCAGAAGTGCGTGCAAAGGTGAGAATGCAAAGCTCCGTGAAGAAGGCACTCCGTTAAACGATTGGTGGACAGACGTCAAAAAAATAACCAGTCCTACAGACCCAGAGAAATTGTATTACCCAACTCAAAAATCAGAAGAACTCCTCACTCGTATACTAACCATGCTCTCAAATCCCAACGACATTGTTTTCGATTGCTTCATGGGCAGCGGCACCACGCAGGCAGTTGCTATGAAACTCGGCAGGCGCTTTATCGGTGCAGACATCAACCTCGGTGCCATTCAGACTACTACCAAGAGATTACTCTCCATTGCCGCCGAATTGAAGCCTGCCCATAAGCCCGTGACCTACGACATGATAAAGCCGCAGCTTTCGATGGTAGCCGAAGAACCTGCTCCTTACCTCGCTGCCGCAAGCACAGGCGGAAATACCCAACTGAGTGCCGAGGAACGCGGCAAGGTCATCGACTTCTTTAAGGCAAAGGGCTTAGATACCTCTGCCCTCGAAAAGGACGTGAAGTACACAGGTTTTGAAGTCTACAACGTCAATAACTACGACTTCTTCCGCAATCCCGTGGAAGCCCGTGACCTTCTCATCGCCGCCCTGGAAATCCAGCCGTTCCCACAGAGTGATGTCTGGGACGGTGAACTGGACGGCAGGATGGTGAAGATCATGCCCGTCAACCGCATTGCCACCAAGGCAGACCTGAAGGAGCTTCTTGCGAATCTTCCGTATAAAACCTATGAAAAGCGCAAGGAAGAAAATCCGAATCAGCCCGTGGAGCGCATCACCATCGTCTGCATGGGACACGAGCCTGACCTGAAAGGTGCTTTAGAACAGGAGTTGATAGACTATAAACTCGACATACAGATAGTTGATATTCTCAGAGACAAGAAAGATCTCCAATTGAAGCGCGACTCCGAGGCGGAGATCGTCCGAGAAGGAAGCAAGCTGGTCATCCGTGCTTTCTATCCGATGAACCTGATGCAGAAACTCTCCCTTCAGAAAGAGTACGTGGAAGACTGGCGTCAGCTAGTCGATTCAGTCATGATCGACTGGAACTACGATGGCGTAGTCATGCAGCCTGCTGTAGCTGATGTCCCTGGCAAGAATGAAATGGTCGCGGGCGTATATGACATCCCGGAAGGCTGTGGCACAATCAAAGTCAAAATCACCGACTTGCTTTCCGAATCTCTGGAAGTGGAGGTGCGTTAAATGGCTGTAGGATATGATCAGGATTTTTCCTTTAACCAACAACTTTGGTATTATTACACCACTAACCGCGGAAAGATTCGTTCACGTTATAATGACCTTACGAGGAAGTTCCTCGCTTACAACGACAGCGAGGAGAATCCCCACGCCTTTCTGCGCAAGCCACAGTTTGAGGCTTTGGAGATGTATATCTTTGTGAAGGAATTCATGAATAACAAGCAGGTCTATGAGATGTTCGATGACTGGCGTCATAAAAGAGACCGATTTTCTGATGCATCATATTATGCATTGGAGAAAAACGGTCAGATTCGTCTTTTTGATGCTCCAACGGAAAAGCAGACCGACACGCTCTTCAAGCAAATGAAGAAGTACCGCGAGAGTTATCCAAACTATATCTACGCTCTTACAATGGGACTTGGTAAGACGATTCTCATGGCCACCTGCATCTTCTATGAATTCCTGCTTGCGAAAAAGTATCCGAGGGACAAACGGTTCTGTCACAATGCGCTGGTCTTTGCACCGGATAAGACCGTCCTCCAGTCGCTCCGTGAAATCATGACCTTTGATAAAACAAAGGTCGTACCGCCGGAGTATGCCCGTGTGCTCGATTCCAACATCAAATTTCACTTCCTCGACGAGGCCGGAACGATTCTGCACACAATCGATGACTCGGATTTCAATATCATCATTTCCAATACGCAGAAGATCATCGTAAAGAAAAAGCGCAAGGAAGCCACGCCTACAGAAACACTCTTTGCCGGTACTGGATCACTGCTTTCTGCCGTATATGGTGCGGACAGCGATGACGATGACGCGTGGGATGACACCACGCTAATGGACAACCAGCGTTTCAAGAAGCTCTGCCGTCTGCCGCAGCTCGGCGTCTATGTCGATGAGGCACACCACCTTTTCGGTGCAGATCTGGAAAAGCAGATTAGGTCGAGCGGTGCTAATAAGACCAGCCTGCGAGACACCATCAATCTGCTTGCGGAAAACACCTCCATCGTGGCCTGCTATAACTATACCGGTACGCCGTATGTCAAGAACCAGCTTCTGCCGGAGGTTGTCTACGCATACGGTCTGCGTGAATCTATCTGGAACGGTTTCCTGAAAGACGCTGATCCCATTGGTTTTGAAAATGTCAAAAACGAGGAGTTCCTGACCGCAGTAGTGAGAACCTTCTGGGAACGGTATGGTGGAAAGACCTATGAAGGGCTGAAACCGAAACTTGCTATTTATGCTTCTGGTGTAGAAGAGGCGGCAACGGAGGTTAAGCCAGTTCTGGAGAAAGTCCTATCTGATCTCGGTATTCCTGCATCGAAGATTCTGTTGAATGTCGGCGATGTAAAATACACGAAAAATGATGATATCAGAGATTTTAACAATCTTGATGTTCCAGGATCAGAAGGAAATGAAAAGCAGTTTATTATCCTGGTGGAGAAAGGCAAGGAAGGTTGGAACTGCCGTTCTCTCTTCGGCGTAGCTCTTTTCCGTAGCCCAAAGTCAAAAATATTCGTTCTTCAAGCTACGATGCGCTGCCTCCGTGCAATTACCGACGAACGGTTGACTGCCACTGTGTTTCTCTCCAAGGAGAACTACGACACGCTGGATGATGAACTCCACAAGAACTTTAATATGGAGATCAAAGACATAACGAATCCATCCAACGATGACCGGCACAAATACCAGGTACGGGTGCTTCCGCCTCCGAGGACGATTACGCTCAAGCGGGTATGGCACGAATATACGCTCCACGAAAAGGAATACTCCGAGCCGGTAGATTTCAAACTGGCAGATGCGGACCTTTCCAAGTATGCCAGCATTATGTACGAGCGAGACAGCCTTGCCCGCGATACTACAGTTAAAGAAAAGAACATCGACTATCTTCAGAACAATTTGAAGTTTAGCGAATTTTCTATCGCTGGAGAAGTAGCCCGATATTTGAATATATCCTGTATACTTGCCGCAAGAATCCTTCATGAATCAGTGGATGGAATCGATGCAGTACTTGAAGCAGTCAATCGCTATAATGCTGTTCTGGATGACTATATTATCCCGGCGGTGTTTCATTCCCTTTTTGACATTACTTCAGAATTAAAAACTGAGGATAAGGAATTGGTTCTGCTACGTGAGCCAAAGGATGCAGGATACTACGAATTCTCTGCAAAGGATGACTTGGTTCTTACAAATCACTATCCTGGTTTTACTCCGGAACAAATTAAGAAGAGTTTTCATGCTGATACCTACTGTTTCGATTCTATTCCGGAAAAGGAATGTTTCATGCAGTATATTACAAGCAACAAGGTGGCAGAAGTGTATTTCACAGGCATGTTTACATCGAACCAAGGTGATTTTTCCGTTCACTATTACGATCCTGAATCAGGTAGAATCCGGCAGTATTACCCGGACTTCCTTGCAAGGATGAAGGATGGTTCCTATCAAATCATTGAAGTAAAGGGAGAGAATAAAATTGATGATACTGTAGTTAAAGCGAAACAAGTTGCCGCAGAAGAAATGGCTGTCGCAAGCGGTGTACAGTATCTCATGTATGCCGGGAGCCATATTGTTAATTCACATATTTTGGATAACGAACAAGTTCCTTTATAAGCAACATTTTCAATTAGATAGAAGAAGCTAAAGTAGCGTGTCACAAAATCGTATATCAAAGAGGACTTAAACCATGAATGAAGGATTGATAGAAGATTCGTGCAATAAATCTACCGGCACAAAACTAAGAATTCTATATTTATATCAACACCTTGTTCAACATACTGACGCCGAGCATACATTATCGACCGCTGAGCTGATGAAGATCCTCAAGGAAGACTATT
>OBLF01000084.1_pt1 | contig 122403 bp, 116 predicted proteins | sample 1519231 | NCBI WGS metagenome assembly OBLF01 (sample SAMEA2602895, study PRJEB22501) | metagenome
AACTGTAAACCATGTCCTTGGACGATTTGTAAACTATGTTACTACACTATACACATTGTTCGCCCGTAATGAAAGTATGATATCTATGGGATTATTGTCCTATTTACAGACTATAAATTTATAATATCTACATAGGACAAAATACAAATAGAAAGGTTAATTTTCAAACGGGACATCAATGATGTCCCCTACACCTGTGAGTCATAGTTTCATATGATTTTATGGTATATATTCTCACTACAAATTTTCCTTTACACTCAATAAAAATTAAAAAGACAAACCCTTATTTAGCAAACTTATTTTAACCCAAAATCAAAACTTTAAAAAATTACAAATCACCGGTTGCAAAGGTATTATAACCTTCATAGTAATAACTATGGTCGATGCCTTTCATATATAATTCACGGTTATTGATTTCATTTGTTAGTGCATTTTTTAGGACATACTTAATCTCAATATCTTTGATTGGACTACGCTCCATTGCAAGTAAGTAATCTTCTTTATCTACCCTACTCCAATCAACAACCATACCCATTTCATTTTTTAGAATATGGTCTAGCCATATTCTTGTACTTCTACCGTTACCTTCTCTGAAAGGATGGGCAATATTCATTTCTACATATTTTTCTATTATTTCATCAAAAGTTGATTGGGGCATCTTATCAATATTTTCTAAGGCAGTCTTTAGATACATTACAGGTGCAAAACGAAAATTTCCTTTGGCAATATTTACCGTGCGAAGTTCCCCGGCAAAATCATAAATATCTTCAAACAAATACTTATGGATTACTTGTAAAGTTGAAAACTTGCCACTTGGTAAATTATTTAATACACCATTTTCAAATAATTTAACTGCTTTTTTCTTACTGAGTCTTTCTTCTTCACGAGCAAGTTCAGCAGAATTTTTTATTCCTAATTTATTTTCAAGCATAAAACTACCTCACTAATAATCATAAGCTTATTTTACCATACATAACTTTACTTATCAATAAAAATGAGATAAACAAAAAGACGAACAGAATAAACTGTTCGTCCTTTTATTATAGTTAATAACTAATACTGATTAGTTTAAGAATGCAGTAGTCTTTTGAATATCAGTTGCATCCTTAACATTAACACAACCATCTTTGTTATAGTCAGCTAACTTTAGGTTTAATTCAACTGTCATTTCAGCAGCATACTTTTGAATAGCTGTAGCGTCCTTAACATTTACAACACCATCACCGTTTACATCACCTAAGATACCGGCCGGTTCTGTTACTGTTGTAGCAGTAGTTGGTTTTGTAGTTGTAGTTACAGTAGTAGGCTTTGTAGTAGTTGTAACTGTAGTTGGCTTAGTTGTTGTAGTTACAGTAGTAGGCTTTGTAGTAGTTGTAACTGTAGTTGGCTTAGTTGTTGTAGTTACAGTAGTAGGTTTTGTAGTAGTTGTAACTGTAGGAGTTGTTGGTCTTGTTGGGTCAATAGAACCTAGAGTACCAATCTTAGCAAATGGAACTGTAATGTTATCAACATCATCCTTTTCAGCTGATGTACTTGGGTCAGCTGAGTAGTCACCTGTTACATTATCTAGCATTGAAGGGTCATGAGGGATACAGTCAAGAGCAGATTCACCACGAGTTGCAACTAGCATTGCACCGATACCGTTATTTGTTAGGTAGCTTGAGTCAATACCTAGAGTATCTAGAGGAATCTTGATTTCGTAGAATGAATCATACTTTGTATCGTGAGCACCTGCAGAACCCTTAAATGTCTTATAGTCAACCCAATCAGCACCGTCATTGTAACAATCCTTAGGGTCATCAGAAGAATTTAGACCAATGATAGAATCTGTGATACAAGTTGTTGCCATCTTGTATTCGATACCACCGGTTTTAAAGTCTACCATACCATCAGTATAGTTTGTGTTACCTTCTTCGTCAACTGCTGAGAACATAGCAGGTTTACCAAGACCCGGCTTACCACTCATATATAGAAGTCTGTCAACATGAGTTGTGAATTCAAGGCCCATCTTCTGACCCCAAATTGGATTACCACTTGTGTTCTTGTTAGACATTTTTGTTGAGTTATTATCAATGCTTAGAGCAAGGATTAGTGGAACATCAAGAACTCTACCACCATCAGATAGAGGACCGTCACCTGATCTAGCCCATGTATCAGTTGTGTTAACCATCTGCCAACCAATATATAGGTTATCGTCATCCCATGCACCATATAGAGAATATGTATCTAGTACACAGTTTTCGTGACCACCTTTCCAGTGGTTAGCAACATCCCATGCAGCACCTTGAGCAATTAGCATATCATCTGACCAGTCACTTGCGTCACCGTCAATTGTGATAGATGCCTTTTTACCAACTTTACCGTTAGGGTTTGTACCATACTTGCCTGTTTCAGCAGGTGTAGTAGAACCATCATTTCCACCACCACCCTGGCTTGATTCTTTCTTAGTTAGAGTGATTGACTGATTAGTTGTACCGTATTCATTAGTAGCAGTAACAGAAATTGTTGTTGAAGTACCAACAGAAACGCCTTCACCGATTGTTACAGTTGTTTCACCTGAGAAAGAAACAGCACTGCCGTTGTCAATCTTATATGAAGCACTTGTAGCTTTAGATGTTGTAATCTTAACATTTACAGTATTTGTGTATGTAGCACCATCTTTCTTGTTGAAAGAAACAGTTGGTGGGTTTTCGCTACCTGCGTACTGTTCCCACTTGCCTGTTGATTTATCATAAAGCATATTAGCTCCCTGATAAACCAGGTTATCTGTCTGTCCGTTGCTATCGTTGAAAATAACATTTTCAAAAGAACCTGTTAAAGTATAAGAATAAATATTATCCTCAACCTTTGTCATTGTTACACCAGGCCAAGCTCCGTTGTTAGTTGTAGTACCACCTGAAGTAGTCCACATATAACATGTTGGGTTTGAGCCGGTTGTTCTTACATAAACTGTTTCACCGGATGCACCTGTTACAGCGTTAACTGTAAATGCAAATGCTGATGAAAGAATTGTAAGAGCTAGGATTATTGATAAAAATCCTTTTCGTTTCATTATATTTCCTCCTTGTAAATAAATTTACATTTCCATTATATCAAATAAATTTTTAAAAGTATATGAATAAATTATGAACAAAGAAACGGTACGCATAATTTGTTAATTATGCATACCTTTGATATGTTATATTTGTACAATTTTAGATAATAATTTATGATTGTATAGGCTTTTGCTTTTTGATACCATAAATTTTTCTAAGAACAACACCTAACACCTTTGGATTATCAATAACAATAACTTTCATACCACTACCTCCTACATAATGTACATGACAAAAGGATGATTATTAATGCACAACAGTCAGTTATTAACCAGTAAGGAAAAATTGATGCTATCAGCAGTCCCAATGCAAAAGCAAAATAAATTTTCCTTTGTGTTCTCCAACATCTCATTTAATCACCCCTTAATAGATTATACAACTATTAGATTTTGGTGAATATTATTTTAAATAATCCATAAACCAAATATCATTTGTGGAAAAATGTTTCTTGTCTAAGTAACTTAAAATTCCACTATCTGTAGTAAAATCAAAAGCTAATTTATAACTATATAAACATTGCTTTGAAAGGGAATACTTTTGATTTAATTTTTTGTTGCCATATTTATTGTCACCTAAAATGGGACAACCTATTGAGGACATATGGGCTCTAATCTGATGAGTTCTGCCTGTTAAAAGTTCCACTTCACACAAGGTTAAGTTGTTGTTAGTTTCCAGAACAGAATACTTTGTTAAAATTTTCTTTGCTCCTTGTTTTTCATTCCTTAGAACAGTTACCTTATTAGTCTTTTCGTTCTTAATTAAGTAATCCGAAAGAATTGCATTATCCTTTTTAGGTTTGTTAATAAGTAAGCAAAGATAGAATTTATGAAGCTCCCTATCCTTCATTTTTTGGTTAAGGATACGCAATGACTCTGCATTCTTAGCACCAATAACTATACCACCGGTATTTCTATCAATCCTATTTACAAGTGCCGGTGCAAAGCAGTTTTCTTCCTTAGGGTTATACTCACCTTTATCGTAAAGGTAATGTTGAAGTCTAAGCAAAAGACAATCAAAATGATAAGACTTGTCCTGATGTACAATTACACCGGGTTTCTTATCCAATAGAATAATATTTTCATCTTCATAAATTATCTTTAAATTCTTCGGTGCTTTTAGAAATTCATAATTTTCTTCTTGTATATTATCAAAAAATTCATCCTTAATATAGAAAGTGAGAAGGTCGTTTTCTTTTAGCATAACTTCAGGAGTTGCTTTTTTGCCATTTACTTTCACACACTTTTTTCTAATATACATATAAGCCATTTTCTTAGGCATTGTTTTAAATTTCTTCAAGAGAAATTTATCCAGTCGCTGATTAGCGTCATTTTTCTTTACTACTAATTCTCTCATAATTACTTTTCAATACACATAAATGCACACATTGTACCACGATGACCGTTAGTTGCTCTATGACTCCATAATAAATCTGAGTTACACTTAGTGCATAGGTCTGACAATGTGATATTTTCTTCCTTTACTCCGGCTTTCATTACAATTTGCTTATTTGTTTCTAGCAGGTCAATCATATATTTTCCATCTTCCTTAGGGAAAATGAATTTTGAATTATCTAAGTCATTTAGTGCATAAAAATTATCTGCACAATCTTTATCCACTTCATAACAACACTTTGAAATTGCAGGACCGATACAAACAACAATATCCTTTGGATTACTACCATATAGGTTAGTCATTTTCTTAATTACTTCTTCACCGATTCTACCAACTGTACCACGCCAACCGGCATGGGCAAGTCCAATAGCTTTCTTCTCTTTATCAACAAAAAACAGTGGGGTACAATCTGCATAATGAGTTACAAGGGTAACACCCTTTTCATTTGTAATTAAAGCATCTACAGACTGAATATCCTTTTCTCTCCAAATGCCAATACCACATTCTTTCTTAGTTACAGGTCTGACAAATGTGTGGTGGTCTTGAGAAGAAGTTACTAGGCTATCATAATCAAAACCTACTGCATCGGAAAAGATTTTATAATTTTCAATTACATTTTCGGGCTTATCTCCCCTAGAAAAAGCAAAATTCATTGAAGTCCATTCATCAGTACTTACACCACCATGCTTAGTTGAAAAAGCATGACGAATAAAATCAATATCTGAAAGTACATTGTATGTTAAAAATGGTACACCTTTATTTTCGTTTAGTGTCATTGTTTTACTGTTAATTTTCATAATTTATCACCAAACATATTTTACAATATAATATTACCACTTGCAAGTGTCATTAAATAAGTTTATAATAGTTATATAATATTGTAGAATAACTGAGGAATTATTATGAAATTATTTGGAAATAACATTGAAATTAAATGTGAATACTGTGCCAACAGTGCTGATGCACCAAGTGGTTACATTTGTACACTTAGAAAAAGTATTAAAAATGGTAAATGCAGAAAATTTAAATACAATCCTACCCTTAGAGTACCAAAAAGTACTGAGGCTTTACCTGAATTTAAAAAGGAAGATTTTAAAATCTAATTATTAAAACTAAATTAAAAAAATAAATGCTAAAGACTGTATCAAAAGTAGGTAAAGTCTTTAGCATTTTTTATTTTACACAAAAATAGTGGGGTTACATAACCCCACTATCTCTATAAGTCAATTAAATTTTGTGATTACAAATTTGCATAATCTAAGTATTGTTATATTTCATTTTGAGATTTTTTATTTAAGATTTTTTATAAGAAGACCTAAATGAATGTTATTTGTAATACATAAAATCAATCTGACATAACAATTATTAACTAACTGTAAATGATAAACCAACTGGGAAAGAGGAAACCATTTTAATGGAATATTTTTGAATCAATGTTGCGTCTTTTACATTGATTTCACCATCACCGTTAACATCAGCAGACTTTGTCTGAATATCATTAAATGACACCTTACCGGTAACTACCTTTACAATTAATGTTGCATCTTTAACATCAATTGTTTTGTCAAAATTAACATCACCATATAGATATGTTACTGATGGTTTAGTTGTAGTTGGCTTAGTAGGCTTAACAGGTTTGTACTCTGTCCAACTATTATTAGCTGAAAATAGCATTGATGCACCATTTAGAGAAAGTCCTGGTTCCATATCTGCCGGATAACGGTTGGTTGTAGCATTTTCACCTTCTGTAAAAATGACCTTACCGTTTTTAAAGCCTTCCGGAACAACAAGGCTATAGTAACCTGTACTACTATCCTTAGTCATCTTTGTACCCGGCCACGCTACACTGCTTGCTGAGCCATTATCGCCACCGTAAATATAAACATATACTGATGACCAATTGTAAGATGAATTATCAAAATAAATTGTCTGTACTGAATTTGGATCAACTTTTGTAAAAGTATAACTTTCACTAGTAGTTTCGTTACCATCAGTGGCAGTTAAATCAATCGTATACTGTGTACCAAAATCATCACCGGCTCCAATTGAAATAGTCTTTGTGCCTGTATATGTTTCTATTGTGCCACCATTTATTTGGTATGTACCTGATGTTGCATTTTTTAAACCTAAGTCAAGTGAAAGACTATCTGTCTTAAAAGTACCACCTGTTTGTGAAATTGTGTTTCGTGGTATAACCTTTGCATTATAAATAACTGCAATACCGGATGAACCAATCTCACCCTTGATTTCATTTGAAGTTACTGTAAACTTATTACCTGAAACTTGATCGGTATATGTACCCGGCTTAGTTAAATTACCTGCATTTTCAACAGTAACACTACCACTGCCACTACCCTTTACAATTACTGCACCTTGTTCTCTTGTAACAACAGAACAATTATTTGACATTGCATAACTGTCTTTCTGACCAATCATAGCATTATGGAAACGGTTTACTTCTGCAACTTCATTACTTGTAAAGTGTGTTGAACCCTTTACACCTGCCATAATATTAGTCTTAACTTTTGATGATGGTCTTGAGAAATACAGAGCTGTAATCTGGTTTCTACTAGCAGCAACAGCATAAGCCCTATCGATAACATTCTGGCTCATATCATTAGAGTAACCATAATCTTGATTGTTAGACCATGTATCATGGCTTTCGCCCCAATAGACAAGTTTATCGGCAGAAATACCTTTTGCTACCCAATTACCAGCGGATTCCGGTGCTTTACCACTATTGAAAGAATCACGAAGCTCCTTACCGTAATTACTGTCAGTAACTGACATATAATCTGTATATTCTTTCATTAAGCCTTCATTGCCGGTACTTCTGTCATCAGGACCAGTAAGAATTTCGCCATAGTGATATAAGCCTTGCTTTGTAACTGTTGGCCAAAAGTTACACTCTTCACTTGGAAGAGCAATATGCTTTGCAGCATCCCAACGGCAACCATCTACTCCAAGACTTTTTAGTTCATCAATATATTTAGCAACAACCTGCTGTACGTAACTATCTTCTGAATTAATGTCAGGCATACCGATTTCACCGTGAGTAACCTGCCATCTGTTTTTCCAGTCAATGCCACCACCAAATGTATGCCAATATTTTCCGTCTTTAAGGTCATTCTGAATATTAGAATGGTCACCTGCTAAGTGGTTAGCAACAACATCCACGATAACCTTAATGCCATATTTATGGGCTTCATCACAAAGTGACTTAAGATCTTCTTTAGTACCTAGATCATTAGTTTGTACTGAAAAACCCAATGGTTGGTACAGCCAATACCAAATACCTGAAGAAATGCCCTTTTGAGCCGGTGAAGTCTGAATTGCTGAAAAACCCGCATCAGCAATATTCTTCAATTCAGCTTTAATGTCATTATACTTCCAGTTAAAGCAATGAAGAATTGTACCTTCTTGGATATTACTTGCTAATCCGTAACGGTTTGCACTTGTAGTTTCTGCTGATACACCTGCTTTTTCAGTTTTTGTAGAAATAGCAGATACCACAGGAATTGAAGTAGCTGTTAATACCATACAAACTGAAAGAATAAAACTAACAAGTTTCTTTTTGATTGTTTTGTTTTTTATCATAAAAATTTCCTCCCTTAGATGTTTTTTTATAATAAATTATAACAAATATCTATACTATATATTTCTTTAAAACAAGTAAATTATAAACAAACTGTAAATATACAAAAAATTTTTTTTCATAAAAAAAAGTTATGCCAAAAATATGACATAACTTTTAAATAATCTTTAAATAACTTTTAAATTATAAGAACACACTTAGGATTGATAATCGTTTCTTTGCTAACTGAATTGTGCGAGTTACTGTTGAAGGACAAACACCTAATTCCTTGGCAATTTGTTTCATAGACTTTTTCTCAAAGTAGTGCATAATGACACATTTTCTTTGCTTTTCCGTTAGCATATTATCAATACCAACTTTCAGCATTTTCTTAATATTATTTCTATCCTCTGTATTTGAATAACCGGTTTGGTTATACAGATTGTAAGCCAAAAGGTTTTCAAAATCTTCTGTCATATGTACTTGATTACGCAACAGACTCACCTACTAATTCATCTAAATCTTTAGCTTTTGATTTTAAAAGTCTAGCAGTTAGTCTACATTCATAATACATTGACTTTAGAATTTGTATTCTTCTATTTATACTTTTTACTTCATCAAAATTCCTAGCTTTGTTAAGGTTATCCCTTTCCTTATCAATAATAGATTTTAGGTTTAGGGATTCTTTCTCATAGTTTTCTGACCATTCTCTATAATTCATACAATCACGTCCTAATAATATTAATTTATAATTTGCTAAATAGATTGGGGCTATTTGTTATTTAGCAATTATAATTGTAGCGATTGTTCACTATAATTGCAATAAAAATTAGAACATTTGTTCTAATTTTTATTGATAAGTCCAAAATATAGGTCAGTAAATCAGCTATTATTCTTCTATAGAATTATTAACAGTAAAAAACAACTCCCACTTTATTAAGTGAGAGTTAAACATAATCTTAAATTTTAATTAAAGAACACACTTTAGGAAGTCGCTGGTTCTTTCAGCCTGTGGATTTTCAAAAATATCCTCAGGTGTACCTTCTTCAACAATTACACCGTCACTCATAAAGATAACTCTATCGGCAACTTCTCTAGCAAAGCCCATTTCGTGAGTAACAACAACCATTGTCATACCGTCCTTTGCAAGGCTCTTCATAACATCAAGAACTTCACCAACCATTTCTGGGTCTAGCGCTGAAGTTGGTTCATCAAATAGTAGAACCTCAGGTTCCATACATAATGCTCTAACAATAGCAACTCTCTGCTTTTGACCACCTGAAAGCTGACTAGGATATGCATTTGCTCTATCAGCAAGTCCAACTCTTTCAAGTAATTCCATAGCTTTATTAGTTGCTTCTTCCTTAGACTTCTTTAGAAGTTTCATAGGTGCAATAGTCATATTCTTAAGAACATTCATATTATCAAAAAGGTTAAAGTGCTGGAACACCATTCCCATCTTCTGTCTGTGAAGATTAATATTATTCTTTGGATTGGTAATATCAACATCATCTAATAGGATTTTGCCTGATGTTGGGATTTCAAGTAGGTTAAGTGAACGAAGTAAAGTTGACTTACCACTACCGGATGGTCCGATAATAACAACAACTTCACCTCGGTTAATGTGGCAGTTTACACCATCAAGTGCCTTAACCTTGCCACCATTATAATGTTTCTTTAGGTTTTCAACCTTAATTAATACCTTATCTTTCATTCTTTCTTAACCTCTTTTCCAGTTTACCGACAAAGTAAGATAGAATCATAACCATTACAAGGTAAATTGCTGCAACAGTTAATAGTGGAATATAGTAAGAATATGTTACACCTGCAATAACATTACCGGCCTTTGTAATATCAATAACACCAACATAACCTACAACTGATGTTTCCTTTAATAGTGCGATAAATTCGTTACAAAGTGTTGGTAGTACAGACTTAAACATTTGTGGCACAACAATATATCTCATAGTTTGGAAGTAGTTAAAACCTAAGCTACGACCGGCCTCAAACTGACCATTATCTATTGACATAATACCGGCTCTGAAAATTTCTGCAACATAAGCACCGGAGTTGATACCAAAAGCAAGCATACCAACAGGTACACCGTCTTTTGCTGAAACAAAAACAATGAAGTAAGCAATCATTAACTGAACTACTACAGGTGTACCACGAATAATTGTTAAATAAACTCTACAAATAGCATTCAAAACTGCAAGTATGTAGTAACCAATGCCACCACGCATTTTTAATGATTCTTTATTTTTATCAAAAGAGGAACGAATTGACGCAATAACTACGCCAATAACAATACCAATTACTAAAGCACCGGCTGTAATCAGTAAAGTGTTTTTTAGACCAGTTAGCATTTGTTGATACCTATCGCCCTCAACAAATACAAACTTAAACTGGTCAATTAAGTTTTGAAACCAATTCACCTATTTCACCAAACCTTATTATAAAATAAACAAATAGGGGCAGTTAAACAACTGCCCCCTTAATTACAAAGTAATTAGTCAGCTTTGATATATTTATCAACAATCTTCTGAACTGTACCGTCTTTCTTAAGTTCCTTTAGAGCTTCATTAACTTTCTTCTGAAGTTCTGTATTATCCTTAGAGAAACAAATTGCATAATCTTCTACTGCATAATCAGTATCAAGAATCTTTAATGCACTACCGTTAGCCTTTACATAAGCTTTAGCTGGTTCGTTATCAATAATAACACAATCAACCTTACCAACCTTTAGAGCATTAACTGCTGCGTTACCACTGTCAAACTTCTTAACATGGTCTGCACCATAATCTTTAGTAGCATAAAGGTCACCTGTTGTTGATGTCTGTACACCAATATTCTTGCCCTTGATGTCATCAAGAGATTTAATCTTAGAATCCTTAGTTACGATAACCTTCTGGATACCTGTAGCATAAGAATCAGAGAAGTTAACGCTGTTCTTTCTTTCAGGTGTTACAGTCATACCTGCCATACCCATATCGTATTTGCCACTCTGTACACCAGGTACAATTGAGTCAAATTCAATATCAGCAATTTCAAGTTCAAGATTAAGTTTCTTTGCGATTTCACCTGCAATTTCAGCATCAATACCAATAACTTTCTTGCCTTCATAATATTCATATGGAGGGAAAGTAGCATTAGTAGCCATTGTTAGCTTACCTTCTGTTACAGTTTCAAGTCCGTCTTTTTTGTCATTGCTTGAGCTTCCACAACCTGCAAGTGCTACAACCAGCATTAGGCATGAAAGTACAAGAGCCAATACTTTTTTCATTGTTTTATCCTCCTATAATTAAACATAGTTTAAATGTACTATGTTAATTGTTGTTTGTCAAGAAAAACACAAAAATATTAATTATTTCATAATAATTTTTAGTATGCTATACCTTTTCTTGTTTTTATTTATTATTGTTGTCATTTTCTTTAGCTTCAGGTGTTCGAGGAATTGTCAGCTTTTTGTTTACTGTTACACCCTCATAACGCAACTTACAAATTACTCTGGCAATAAATTCTTTGTTACATTTTTCGCAAACAAACTTTGCTCTAAATGAACGATTCTTCACTACCCAATCAGAAACCTGCTTTACTGCTGTATGACACTCAGGGCAAGTAAAAGTCCAAAGTGACTTATCAATTAATGGATTTTCTATATCGGTAATAAATGTTGTTCTAAAAGTCATTTTCTTATAAAACTCTAGGTCACAATTACTGATATACTTTTTTATTTTTTCTTCATCATAACATTTTCTGAAACATAAAAGACTAAGCTCTGCATCAGTTAATGCTCTATGAAGTACTAAATCATTTCTATCTATATTTAATAAGTCAGCACAAGTGGATAATCCAAGTTGCTTACCCTTATCGTGAACACCTAAAGCAAATTCACAATAAATCTGCAAATCACAATACTTAGTTAAATATGGAGGTCTATCGTCACCAAAATAGTAACCATAGTTCTCCATTAATGCGTGAATGTCGCTATTGCCCCAAGTTAAGAGAACAGAATCTCCAAGAAATTCACCGAACTTCTCAGAAACATCAGCAAAAGTATTGTGGGCATCTTTCAATTCTTCATTTGTTATATTGGTAAGTGCTTTAATTCTTGAATTAAGTTTCTTGCCAATTGTAGGAGTAACCAGCATTGAAAAGGTATCAATAATATTTAAGTTGCTGTCTGTTTTTACTGCACCAAATTCTATAATTTCGTTATAGAACTTTTTATCTCTCTTACTATAAGAGCCGTTCCATTCTAAATCAAGTATTACAAAATTCATTACTTCTTACGGTTTTGATTCTTCATTCTCTGTTCACGAGATAGAATCATCTTTCTCATACGGATATTTTTAGGTGTAACTTCAACTAGTTCATCATCACCGATAAATTCTAGGCACTGTTCAAGTGACATAATTGATGGTGGTGTTAGCTTTAGAGCATCATCAGAACCTGATGCACGAGTATTTGTCATATGCTTTTTCTTACATACATTAACTGTTAGGTCCTCAGCCTTTGGAGATGCACCAACAATCATACCTTCATATACAGGAACACCAGGACCAACAAATAGTCTACCTCTTTCCTGAGCAGCATTTAGACCATAAGCAACTGTATCACCTGTTTCCCAAGCAATAAGTGAACCCTGATGACGAGTGATAATTTCACCCTTCCATGGTTCGTAAGCATCAAATACATGGTTCATAATACCGTTACCGTTTGTATCTGTTAGGAATTCAGGTCTGTAACCCATTAAACCTCTTGATGGAATTCTAAATTCAATATGAGTTGTACCACTACCGTTAGTATCCATATTAACAAGTTCAGCTTTTCTTGTACCTAGCTTTTCCATTACAGCACCAACATATTCGTCAGGTACTTCAATCATTAGAATTTCGACAGGTTCGTTACGAACACCATCAATTTCCTTAGTGATAACCTGTGGACGAGATACCTGGAATTCATAACCCTGTCTTCTCATTGTTTCAATAAGGATAGATAGGTGAAGTTCACCTCTACCTGAAACCTTAAATGTATCTGCTGAGTCAGTTTCTTCAACTCTTAAAGCAACATTAGTTTCGATTTCCTTGAATAGTCTGTCTCTAAGATTTCTTGATGTAACAAACTTACCTTCTCTACCTGCAAATGGTGAGTTGTTTACAATAAAGTTCATTGTAACTGTTGGTTCATCAATCTTAACAAATGGTAGTGGTTCTACACAATCATAAGAACAAAGTGTTTCACCGATGTTAATTGAGTTAATACCACTAACACAAATAAGGTCACCGTAAGTAGCAGTTTCTGTTTCTACTCTCTTTAGACCTTCATACTGATAAAGTTTCTGAATTCTAACATTCTGTCTTGCGCCGTCAATACCACAAAGTACAGCACCCTGACCGTTCTTTACAGTACCTCTTTCAACTCTACCAACACCAATACGACCTACATAGTCATCATAGTCAATGTTAGAAATAAGAATCTGTAAACCACCATCAGGATCACCCTCAGGAGCAGGAATTTCTTCAACAATTTCTTTAAATAGTGGTTGCATATCTGTACCCTTATTGTGTGGGTCAAGAGAAGCATAACCACCCTTTGCTGATGCATAAACTACAGGGAATTCAATCTGGTTTTCATCAGCACCAAGTTCGATAAATAGGTCAAGAACTTCGTCAACAACTTCTTCAGGACGACTTCCTTCTCTATCAATTTTATTTACAACAACTAAAGGCTTTTTCTTTAGACCAAGAGCCTTTTTCAAAACAAATCTTGTCTGAGGCATACAACCTTCAAATGCGTCAACTACCAATAAAACACCGTCAACCATTTGTAGGATACGCTCAACTTCACCACCAAAGTCTGCGTGACCCGGTGTGTCAACAATATTGATTTTTGTATCGCCATACATAACAGATGTTGTCTTAGAAAGAATTGTAATACCTCTTTCTCTTTCGATGTCGTTACTATCCATAACTCTTTCGTCAACTACTTCGTTAGCACGGAATGTACCACTCTGCTTTAGCAGTTCATCAACAAGTGTTGTTTTACCATGGTCAACATGGGCAATAATAGCGATATTTCTTAGATTTTCTCTTGTAGCCATAATATCATTTCCTTACATTTAATTATCTAATATATTACATTTACCACAGTCGTTTATTATATCACAACCCAATTATAATTACAAACAAAAACGCAATTACTGTTATTTTGTAAAAAAAAGAAATAAATACACTCCTATATTTAGTAGAAATATTTAAATATTGTTATAAATTTAACATTGATAAAATCACAAATTTATTGTATAATTAAATTATATTTTATTCTTGTTATTAGAATTTTCTTACAATAAGGAGATTACGAGAAAATTTAACTAAAAGGAGACTAAAAACATGGGTTACACACTCGCAGAAAAAATCATTAAAGAACACATTGTTGATGGTGAAATGGTTAAAGGCACAGACATCGGCCTAAGAATTGACCAGACACTGACTCAAGATGCTACAGGTACAATGGCATACCTGGAATTTGAGGCAATGGGTGTTCCAAGAGTTAAAACAGAAAAGTCTGTTGCATATATTGACCATAATACTCTACAGACAGGTTTTGAAAATGCTGATGACCACAGATTTATTCAGTCTGTTTGTAAGAAACATGGTATCTACTTTAGCAAACCGGGTAATGGTATTTGTCACCAAGTACACCTAGAAAGATTCGGTAAGCCGGGTAAAACTCTTATCGGCTCTGACTCACACACACCAACAGGTGGTGGTATCGGTATGCTGGCTATGGGTGCCGGTGGACTTGATGTTGCAGTTGCTATGGGTGGTGGTGCTTACTACATCACAATGCCTAAGATGGTAAGAGTAAACCTAACAGGTAAACTTCAGCCTTGGGTTGCTGCTAAGGATATTATTCTTGAAGTACTAAGAATTATGTCTGTTAAGGGTGGCGTTGGCAAGATTGTTGAATATGGTGGTGAAGGTGTTAAGACACTTTCTGTTCCTGAAAGAGCAACAATTACAAATATGGGGGCTGAGCTTGGTGCTACTACTTCTATCTTCCCTTCTGATGAACTAACTCGTCAGTTCCTAAAGGCTCAGGGCAGAGAAGAAGATTGGGTAGAACTAACTCCTGATGAAGATGCAGTTTATGATGAAGTTATTGATATTGATTTATCAACACTAAAGCCAATGGCTGCTTGTCCTCATTCTCCTGATAACATTAAGACTATTGAAAGTCTTGCAGGTCAAAAGGTTGACCAGGTTTGTATCGGTTCCTGTACAAACTCATCATACAGAGATTTAATGACAGTTGCTCACATTTTAAAGGGCAAAACTGTTGCAGAAAATGTTTCACTTGCAATTGCTCCGGGTTCAAAGCAAGTATTTAATATGTTAGCACTTAACGGTGCTTTAGGTGACTTAATTGCTGCCGGTGCAAGAATTCTTGAATCAGCTTGTGGTCCATGTATCGGTATGGGTCAGTCACCTAACTCAAAGGGTATTTCACTAAGAACATTTAACAGAAACTTCCTAGGTCGTTCAGGTACTAAGGATGGTCAGATTTATCTTGTATCCCCTGAAACTGCTGCTGTATCAGCACTTACAGGTGTATTCACTGACCCTACAACACTTGGTGAAGGTTACACAGTTGAAATGCCTGAAAAGTTCCTTATCAATGACAATATGGTTATTGATCCTGCTCCTGTTGAAGAAATGGACAACATTGAAGTACTAAGAGGACCAAACATTAAGCCTTTCCCAGAAACTACTCCACTGGAAGAAACAATCAATGCTACTTGTGCATTAAAGGTTGAGGACAACATTACAACTGACCACATTATGCCGGCAGGTGCAAAGATTCTTCCTCTTCGTTCAAATATTCCGGCTATCAGTCAGCATTGCTTTACTGTATGTGACCCTGAGTTCCCTAAGAGAGCAAAGGAACTAGGTTCATCAATTATTGTTGGTGGTGCTAACTACGGTCAGGGTTCTTCAAGAGAACATGCAGCACTTGCACCTCTATACCTAGGTGTTAAGGCAGTACTTGTTAAGTCATTTGCAAGAATTCACAGAGCTAACCTAATCAATGCCGGTATTCTACCACTAGAATTCTGTAATGAAGCTGACTATGACAAGATTAACCTAAATGACGAAATCACACTACCTGATGTTAAGGAAATCATTGCTAATGGTGGAGATGTTAAGGTTGTTAACAAAACTACCGGTGAAGAATTTATGGCTAAGTGTGAACTAACAGATAGAACAAAGGCAATTATCATTGCCGGTGGTCTACTAAACTACACAAAAGAAAACGGCTAATTGTACATATTGAAAACCTATTTTCTAAGGAAGATAGGTTTTCATTAAACTATAAATACATAAGAAGGAGAATTACTATGGCTAAAATTCCTATGACCACTCCATTAGTTGAGATGGATGGCGACGAAATGACAAGAATCATTTGGAAAATGATTAAGGATATTCTTATCACTCCATATGTTGACCTAAAGACAGAATACTATGACCTAGGTCTTGAAAACAGAAATGCTACTAACGACCAGGTAACTGTTGACTCAGCAGAAGCAACTAAGAAGTATGGTGTTGCAGTTAAGTGTGCTACAATCACTCCTAATGCTGCAAGAATGACAGAATATGACCTAAAAGAAATGTGGAAGTCACCTAACGGTACAATCAGAGCAATTCTTGACGGTACAGTATTCCGTTCACCTATTATTGTTAAGGGTATTACACCATATATTCCAACATGGAAAAAGCCAATCACTATCGCAAGACATGCTTACGGTGATGTTTATAAGAATACTGAAATGGTTGTTAAGGGTGGTTCAAAGGCTGAACTTCTTGTTACTAAGCCTGACGGTACAACTGAAACTTCACTAATTCACGACTTTAAGGGTGACGGTGTTATTCAGGGTATGCACAACCTAGACAGCTCAATTTCTTCTTTTGCAAGAGCATGTTTCAACTATGCACTTGACCTAAAGCAAGACATTTGGTTTGCTACTAAGGACACAATCAGCAAAAAGTATGACCATACATTTAAGGATATTTTCCAGGAAATCTTTGACAATGAATACAAAGAAAAATTTGAAGAAGCAGGTATTGAATACTTCTACACACTAATTGATGATGCTGTTGCAAGAGTTATCCGTTCAGAAGGTGGCTATATTTGGGCTTGTAAGAACTACGATGGTGATGTTATGAGTGATATGATTGCCACTGCATTTGGTTCACTGGCTATGATGACATCTGTACTTGTTTCTCCTGAAGGTATTTATGAATATGAAGCAGCTCACGGTACTGTTCAGCGTCACTACTACAAGCACTTAAAGGGTGAAGAAACATCAACAAACAGTGTTGCTACACTATTTGCTTGGACCGGTGCATTACGCAAGAGAGGCGAACTAGACTCTATTCCGGAACTATGTGACTTTGCTGATAAGCTTGAAAAAGCTACAATCAAAACTATTGAAGACGGTGTAATGACAGGTGACCTTTACCTACTATCTACTCTTGAAAACAAGAAGAAAGTAAACACAGAGGAATTCCTTGTTGCTGTTAACGAAAGACTAAAGGCAATTCTTTAATTGAAAGGTGGCATTAGTAGTGCCAAAAAGTAATAAGATTTCTATGTCTGTTATCAGAAGACTTCCCAGATATTACAGATTTATCTCGGAACTTGCTGATAGTGGAGAACAGAGAATAAGCTCAGGTAAACTTGCTGAACTGATGAATGTTACTGCCAGTCAGATTAGACAGGACTTTAACTGCTTTGGTGGTTTTGGTCAGCAAGGTTATGGATACAGTATCTCGTATCTAAAAAGTGAAATGGAAAACATCCTTGGACTTAACAAGGTAAACAATGCTATTATTCTTGGTGCTGGTAACCTTGGTAAAGCAGTTGCACTTCACATTAACTTTGCTGAAAGAGGCTTTAATATTAAGGGTATCTTTGAGACTAACCCTAATATTATCGGTACAAAGATTAATGATATTGAGGTTATGCCTGAGTCACAAGTTGATGAATTTATCAAGAACAATGATATTTCAATAGCTATGCTATGTATTCCAAGACAAAGTGTTGCAACTATTATTGACAGACTTTATAACTGTGGAATTAAGGCATATTGGAATTTCTCTCACTTTGATATTGCCAGAAAATATAGTGATACTGTTGTTGAGAATGTTCATATGACAGATAGCTTAATGACTCTCTCATATAGAATGAACGAAAAATTAAAATCAGAAGAAAAAACTGAAGAATAATTATTAGGGCAGAAATTTTACTTTCTGCCCTATTTTTCTGCAACATAAAGCCTCCTACAGTATAACTATAGGAGGCTATGTTTATTTAGCTATGAATTTTACATTTTTTGGAGCTTTTCCATTACTTTTAATTAGCTTTTTGTATTTCTTTAGTTTACTCTTTGGCACAGTAAACTTTGCTTTTGAATAAATTTTAGAAAATGCTGATTTTCCTACTTTACTCAACTTTGTTGATTTTATGTTTACTGACTTTAACTTTCTGTTGTTATTAAATGCACTATCCCCTATTGATTTTAGATTTTTGCCAAGAGTGATACTCTCTAGTCTTGTACAATCTTTAAAATCATACTTTCCAACATTAGCTAAAGAAGATGATGTTATTTTCTTTAGTTTAACACACTTTTCAAATGTACCACGATAATAATACTTTCTCTTAACCTTTATAGGAAAATCTTCTGTTCCTTCATTTAGAAGTTTAAATTGTGTCCATTTTGTTGTTTGCAGATTACGCAACTTTGGCATATTAACTGATGTTAAATTAATACAATTAAAGAATGCAGATGAACCTAGAGTAGTTACCTTTGGCAATGATATTTTCTTTAAGCTTTTACAACTATAAAAAGTCCTTGCTCCTACAGTTTTTACATTAGGAGCTGAAATGCTCTTTAACCTTGTACAACCTTCAAATGTACCATAAACTCTGTCACAGGAACGCAATTCACCAATACCCTCATAGTAAAAGTCAGTTGGTTGTTCATTATAGTACCCTAAATCACTTGCTTTATACTTTGTCATTTTTAGTTGCTGTACCTTTGGCAAAGAAATCTTCTCTAACTTTTCACATTTTGCAAATACACCTGAACCTAGATAAGTCAGTTTAGAAAGGTTGTTATTCTTATTTATACTTTTTAAGTTTTTACAATTGTAAAATGAGTTATTACCAATGACTTCTACATTTGGAATATTAATTTTTTCTAATGATGAACAATTTTCAAAAGCCCCTTCGCAATGCAAGTCACCACTAGGAAGTATAATTCCACCAATATCACCTTTTTTTATCAATGCACTGCTTTTTACTGCCTTTATTTTTGGCAAAGAAATATCCTTTAGGCTTTTGCAATTATAAAACACAGATACACCCATATCTGTAATATTATTCAAATTATTATTCTTGTTAATTGTCTTTAGCTTTGGACAATCAAAGAATGTTCTATCAGCAAGTTTTTTTACCTTTGGAATATAAATACTTTCAAGATTTCTACAATGCACAAATGGTCCTACACTAAAACTCTTTTCTAATTTCCAATAATAACCATCATCCATGTCCATTTCATCCATAGTGGAAAATACATGAACCCTTGAATTATCAATTTTCACAAGATTTGGGAAAGAAATATTCTTAATATCTGAACAAGATAAAAAAGCTCCACCGTCAATTTGGGTAACATTCTGTCCACCAATGATTTTTTGTAAATGTAAACAATTCAAAAATGAGGCTTTGCCGATTCTTTTCAGGCTTTTAGGTAAAGTAATTTTTTTTACGTTATAGGAATTAATAAACATATAGTCACCAATTGCAGTTATTCCTTCACCTATTACAATATTTTCTGCATAAGTTGTTGGTGGAAAGTACTCCTCTTTCCAATCCCAATACATTGGATTACCTAAATTATAATTGTAAAGCTCTGAAAAACCTAACTTGCCAAAACATCCTTTACCTTGAACTGTTAATGTCTTTGAAGTTTTATCATAAGTAATTTGAAAATTCTTACCTAAGTCAAAACCAACTGTTATGCCTGCACTATCAGTATCAGCTAATGCATTAAACGGAACAACAGTAACCAATAACATAAATACTAAAAATAAGCTAATTAATTTTTTCATAAAATCACCTTCTAAGTAGCAAAAACTATTTTATAAATACACTATCTTATATATAAAATTATAATTTATATTGTAATTTTTGTCAACACTGTATAGTAATTTAGTAATTATAATACTTAAAATCTAAATCATAAAGCCTCCTACAGTATAACTATAGGAGGCTATGTTTATTTAGCTATGAATTTTACATTTTTTGGAGCTTTTCCATTACTTTTAATTAGCTTTTTGTATTTCTTTAGTTTACTCTTTGGCACAGTAAACTTTGCTTTTGAATAAATTTTAGAAAATGCTGATTTTCCTACTTTACTCAACTTTGTTGATTTTATGTTTACTGACTTTAACTTTCTGTTGTTATTAAATGCACTATCCCCTATTGATTTTAGATTTTTGCCAAGAGTGATACTCTCTAGTCTTGTACAATCTTTAAAATCATACTTTCCAACATTAGCTAAAGAAGATGATGTTATTTTCTTTAGTTTAACACACTTTTCAAATGTACCACGATAATAATACTTTCTCTTAACCTTTATAGGAAAATCTTCTGTTCCTTCATTTAGAAGTTTAAATTGTGTCCATTTTGTTGTTTGCAGATTACGCAACTTTGGCATATTAACTGATGTTAAATTAATACAATTAAAGAATGCAGATGAACCTAGAGTAGTTACCTTTGGCAATGATATTTTCTTTAAGCTTTTACAACTATAAAAAGTCCTTGCTCCTACAGTTTTTACATTAGGAGCTGAAATGCTCTTTAACCTTGTACAACCTTCAAATGTACCATAAACTCTGTCACAGGAACGCAATTCACCAATACCCTCATAGTAAAAGTCAGTTGGTTGTTCATTATAGTACCCTAAATCACTTGCTTTATACTTTGTCATTTTTAGTTGCTGTACCTTTGGCAAAGAAATCTTCTCTAACTTTTCACATTTTGCAAATACACCTGAACCTAGATAAGTCAGTTTAGAAAGGTTGTTATTCTTATTTATACTTTTTAAGTTTTTACAATTGTAAAATGAGTTATTACCAATGACTTCTACATTTGGAATATTAATTTTTTCTAATGATGAACAATTTTCAAAAGCCCCTTCGCAATGCAAGTCACCACTAGGAAGTATAATTCCACCAATATCACCTTTTTTTATCAATGCACTGCTTTTTACTGCCTTTATTTTTGGCAAAGAAATATCCTTTAGGCTTTTGCAATTATAAAACACAGATACACCCATATCTGTAATATTATTCAAATTATTATTCTTGTTAATTGTCTTTAGCTTTGGACAATCAAAGAATGTTCTATCAGCAAGTTTTTTTACCTTTGGAATATAAATACTTTCAAGATTTCTACAATGCACAAATGGTCCTACACTAAAACTCTTTTCTAATTTCCAATAATAACCATCATCCATGTCCATTTCATCCATAGTGGAAAATACATGAACCCTTGAATTATCAATTTTCACAAGATTTGGGAAAGAAATATTCTTAATATCTGAACAAGATAAAAAAGCTCCACCGTCAATTTGGGTAACATTCTGTCCACCAATGATTTTTTGTAAATGTAAACAATTCAAAAATGAGGCTTTGCCGATTCTTTTCAGGCTTTTAGGTAAAGTAATTTTTTTTACGTTATAGGAATTAATAAACATATAGTCACCAATTGCAGTTATTCCTTCACCTATTACAATATTTTCTGCATAAGTTGTTGGTGGAAAGTACTCCTCTTTCCAATCCCAATACATTGGATTACCTAAATTATAATTGTAAAGCTCTGAAAAACCTAACTTGCCAAAACATCCTTTACCTTGAACTGTTAATGTCTTTGAAGTTTTATCATAAGTAATTTGAAAATTCTTACCTAAGTCAAAACCAACTGTTATGCCTGCACTATCAGTATCAGCTAATGCATTAAACGGAACAACAGTAACCAATAACATAAATACTAAAAATAAGCTAATTAATTTTTTCATAAAATCACCTTCTAAGTAGCAAAAACTATTTTATAAATACACTATCTTATATATAAAATTATAATTTATATTGTAATTTTTGTCAACACTGTATAGTAATTTAGTAATTATAATACTTAAAATCTAAATCATAAAGCCTCCTACAGTATAACTATAGGAGGCTATGTTTATTTAGCTATGAATTTTACATTTTTTGGAGCTTTTCCATTACTTTTAATTAGCTTTTTGTATTTCTTTAGTTTACTCTTTGGCACAGTAAACTTTGCTTTTGAATAAATTTTAGAAAATGCTGATTTTCCTACTTTACTCAACTTTGTTGATTTTATGTTTACTGACTTTAACTTTCTGTTGTTATTAAATGCACTATCCCCTATTGATTTTAGATTTTTGCCAAGAGTGATACTCTCTAGTCTTGTACAATCTTTAAAATCATACTTTCCAACATTAGCTAAAGAAGATGATGTTATTTTCTTTAGTTTAACACACTTTTCAAATGTACCACGATAATAATACTTTCTCTTAACCTTTATAGGAAAATCTTCTGTTCCTTCATTTAGAAGTTTAAATTGTGTCCATTTTGTTGTTTGCAGATTACGCAACTTTGGCATATTAACTGATGTTAAATTAATACAATTAAAGAATGCAGATGAACCTAGAGTAGTTACCTTTGGCAATGATATTTTCTTTAAGCTTTTACAACTATAAAAAGTCCTTGCTCCTACAGTTTTTACATTAGGAGCTGAAATGCTCTTTAACCTTGTACAACCTTCAAATGTACCATAAACTCTGTCACAGGAACGCAATTCACCAATACCCTCATAGTAAAAGTCAGTTGGTTGTTCATTATAGTACCCTAAATCACTTGCTTTATACTTTGTCATTTTTAGTTGCTGTACCTTTGGCAAAGAAATCTTCTCTAACTTTTCACATTTTGCAAATACACCTGAACCTAGATAAGTCAGTTTAGAAAGGTTGTTATTCTTATTTATACTTTTTAAGTTTTTACAATTGTAAAATGAGTTATTACCAATGACTTCTACATTTGGAATATTAATTTTTTCTAATGATGAACAATTTTCAAAAGCCCCTTCGCAATGCAAGTCACCACTAGGAAGTATAATTCCACCAATATCACCTTTTTTTATCAATGCACTGCTTTTTACTGCCTTTATTTTTGGCAAAGAAATATCCTTTAGGCTTTTGCAATTATAAAACACAGATACACCCATATCTGTAATATTATTCAAATTATTATTCTTGTTAATTGTCTTTAGCTTTGGACAATCAAAAAATGTTCTGTCAGCAAGTTTTTTTACCTTTGGAATATAAATGCTTTCAAGATTTCTACAATGCACAAATGGTCCTACACTAAAACTCTTTTCTAATAACCACAAATATTCATCAGCTTCATCACTAACGGTAAATACACGAACCCTTGAATTATCAATTTTCACAAGATTTGGGAAAGAAATATTCTTAATATCTGAACAAGATAAAAAAGCTCCACCGTCAATTTGGGTAACATTCTGTCCACCAATGATTTTTTGTAAATGTAAACAATTCAAAAATGAGGCTTTGCCGATTCTTTTCAGGCTTTTAGGTAAAGTAATTTTTTTTACGTTATAGGAATTAATAAACATATAGTCACCAATTGCAGTTATTCCTTCACCTATTACAATATTTTCTGCATAAGTTGTTGGTGGAAAGTACTCCTCTTTCCAATCCCAATACATTGGATTACCTAAATTATAATTGTAAAGCTCTGAAAAACCTAACTTGCCAAAACATCCTTTACCTTGAACTGTTAATGTCTTTGAAGTTTTATCATAAGTAATTTGAAAATTCTTACCTAAGTCAAAACCAACTGTTATGCCTGCACTATCAGTATCAGCTAATGCATTAAACGGAACAACAGTAACCAATAACATAAATACTAAAAATAAGCTAATTAATTTTTTCATAAAATCACCTTCTAAGTAGCAAAAACTATTTTATAAATACACTACCTTATATATAAAATTATAATTTATATTGTAATTTTTGTCAACACTGTATAATATATTACATTAACTATTTTATTTTTAAATCATGAATATTAAAATTACAAACAAAAAACCTCCCATTAAGGGAGGTTTTTTAATAGATTAGTATTGAGTTTATATTGTAATAGTAAAGTTACATTTCTCTTGTATCTTTTTGAATTTCGTTAGCACCTAAGTCTTCATCAGTTTTGAACTTATAGTCATTACCCGGGATGATAGCATTTAGGATAATACCAACTAGAGAACCTACTGCAAGACCTGATAGTTGAATTGTTACAGAACCGATTGTGAAAGAAATATTACCGGCAGTTGAGAAAGTAATACCTAAAGCTAATACAAGGATAATAGCCATAATAAGAACATTTCTCATATTTGTAAAGTCGATTTTGTTTTCAACAATGTTTCTAACACCAACAGAAGAAATCATACCGTATAGAACTAGTGAAACACCACCAACTGTAGCTGATGGAATTGATGTAACAATAGCTGCAAACTTTGGTGAGAATGAGAATAGGATTGCAAAGAATGCTGCAATTCTGATAACTCTTGAGTCAAATACCTTTGTAAGGTTAAGAACACCTGTGTTTTCACCATATGTTGTGTTAGCAGGTGCACCGAATAGTGCTGCTAGAAGTGTTGCTGCACCATCACCAAGAAGTGTTCTGTGTAAACCCGGATCAGCAATACAATTCTTACCGATTGTTGATGAAATAGCAGAAATATCACCGATATGTTCAACCATTGTTGCAAGAGCAATAGGAACAATTGTGATAATTGATGTTGTAATTAAGCCCCAATCAGTGTCACCTGTAAAGATGCTGAATACTGTTTGGTCATATGTAAATGGTAGACCAATCCAATCAGCCTTTGCAACTGGAGTAAAGTCAACTAAACCTAAGCAAACTGCTACAACATATGAACCAAGAACACCACAGATAATAGGGATAATCTTAATCATACCTTTACCGAAGATGTTACAAATAATGATAATTGCAATTGCCACAATAGCAACTATCCAAGATAAACCGGCATTGTCACCTGAACTTTCACAGTTGTTGATAGCTGATGGTGCAAGTGTTAAACCGATAGCAATGATAATCGGACCTGTTACAATAGGTGGGAAAAATTTCATTACTCGGTGAGCACCGAATGCTTTAAATAATGCTGACAAAATAAAGTAAAGAACTGATGCACAAGCTACACCAAAACAAGCATATGGTAGTAGATTTGCTTCACCCTTAGGTGCAATTGTTGCATACCCTGCAAGGAATGCAAATGAAGAACCTAGGAATGCCGGTACTTTACCCTTTGTTACTAGGTGAAACAGTAATGTTCCCAAACCTGCAAAAAGCAATGTTGATGACACAGAAAGACCTGTAATCAGTGGTACAACTACTGTTGCACCAAACATTGCAAACATATGTTGCAAACCAAGGACAGCCATTTTGCCTTTACCCAATTTACGGGCATCGTAAATTGCTTCATTGTTGATTTTTTGTTTGTTCATACTCATACTCCCTAACATTTATTTAAAAGACTAAGCCTTTTATTACAAAAATTAACCCCAATGCAATAAACGCTTTTTGCAATGGGGTAAAACTTTTATTTGCCGACAGCTCTCTTACATTCTTTTTCTTCACAAGGATTGTTGCCACTGTCAAGGAAAACAACAGTAGGCTTGTGAGAATTTGCGTCTTTTTCTTCAATTAATTTATAAGCCATAATAATAACATGGTCACCAACTGCAACCAGTCTTGCTGCTGCACCGTTTACACAAATGATACGGCTACCTCTTTCACCGGCAATAACATATGTATCAAAGCGTTGACCATTTTCAACATCTACAACACTAACTTTTTCATATTCATAGATGCCTGACTTTTCCATTAAATCTTTATCAATAGTTATACTACCTACATAGTTAACATCAGCTTCTGTTACAACTGCTCTATGTAGTTTGCTTTTTAACATAGTAATCATCAAATCACCCTTAATTATTTCTCTATCTTATCTATTATACCACCTAGTTAACTAAAAATCAATGTTTGTAAAAAATTGTTATAAAAATCAGAAACCTGACTTTTTCATAACATTATCAAGGAAATCAATTTCTTCTTTATTGTCATACTTTTTGTATTCTGACAAATTCTCTTGATACTGTTTTAGGTTCTTTGAAGTTAAAATTTTGAAATCTCTATGTAGCCAATATAAAGGTAAAAGCAATTTTTTATTTTTTAAACTTGGATATTCCTCTACCATTCTTTTGTATGGTGGGAAAATTCGAGATTTAATATAATTTTCTTCTGTAGAATTATTATATTCTTCATTGTATTTTCTTCTTTCATTTAGGATTCTATTTTCTTCTGTACCGAAAGTCATATTTGAAAGAATATAAACATCAACATCATCAAAATCTTTAATTCCTTTATTAAAATATAAATCAGCTTTTTCAAGTAGCATATTATGAAATTTTGTAAGGTTATTTTCTTTTAGCTTTTCATTTATAAAATCATAGTCAGCATTATTATTCTTTAGATATTTATTTAAGAAATAAACATCAATTATCATTCTGACGCCCATACCACCTAAGTCACGATAATGCTTAGCAAAATGCTCAACAATATAAATATAGTGGTATTCATCAGTAAATTTATAGGTGTGATTTGTGTTATCAACTAGATTTGCATTACTGAACAAATTTTCTGCAAATACTGAATTTCTAAAGTTACCGTTATCACAATGAATTTCAAACTGTACAAATGGGTCTTGCACTGCAACAATTAAATCATCAGTTGACTCAATTATTCTATAGCCTAGGCTGGAAAGTATAGTTCTAGCCTTTTCAATATCTTCACTATTAATATGAACATCAACATCATTTGTTACCCTAAAATCAGGTTGAGGGTAGGTGTCTTTAATAAACTGACCTTTCACAAGTAGGTTGTCTATTCCCTGATTTTCAAATTCAGAAATTAACTTTTTTGTTGCTGAAAACTGAGATGCATCCTTCATCAGCATAAACTTTCTGCACCTAACAAACATATCCATAATTTCTTTTGGCACATTGATTTTTCTTTTTTCTAAGGCATAGGAAACCATATTTGCAACTCTGCTTTTTGCAGAGGTAAAGTACAAATCTCTAAAATCAATCTGATTATTATTCTCTAAAGGAATATTAGAAAACAGAAAGCCAAGTACATTAAGGAGAAATTTATATTGAGTTTTTTCTTTTGGAGAAAATTCCTTTTTCACATTAATTTTCCTTTACAATAATTTTCTTATCTTCAATACAAACTTCTTTGTTGCAAATTGAAAGTGCAGCTTTTTTATGAGTGATAATCATACAAGTTTTGTTTTGTAGATTTACAAGATTTTGAAGTAATCTTTTTTCTGTTTCTTCATCAAGTGCAGAGGTGCATTCATCAAGTAAAAGAATCGGTGACTTAGTAAGGATTGCTCTGGCAATAGCAAGTCTCTGAACTTGTCCCTCAGAAAGTCCTATACCTCTCTCACCTAACATTGTATCAAGTCCACTAGGCAAAGTATCTACAAAATCGGCACAAGCAATTTTTAGTGAAGTGTGGATTTCTTCATCAGTAGCATTTGGTGAAACAATCAGCAGATTATCCCTAATTGTACCTGAAAGTAGGAAGTTACCTTGTGGCACATAGGCAAACATTTTTCTTGAATTTTTATCAATATAAAGCTTTTTGTTATTCTTTAAATCAAGATAAATTTCACCACTTGAAACATTAAAAACTGACATTAACAGTTTCATAAGTGTGCTTTTGCCTATACCGGTAATACCCATAATGGCAACAAAGTCACCTTTATTGATTTTTAGGCTTGTATTTGACAAAACTTCATCTCTGCCATAGCTAAAGGTAATATTGTCAAAGTTAATTGAATTTAGGTTATTATAAATGTTTTCCACATTAATTTCACTTTTGTTAAACTTTCTTTCCTGTGGAAGTGACTCAATTTCCATAATTCTTTCTGCTGATGCAGTAGCAGAAAAGTAAGTAGGAAAAATTCCTGTAAGTCCTGAGATTGGACCTTGAATTTGAGAAACCAAAGCAATAATTTCTGTTAGCACACCATATGTAATATTGCCATGAACAATATTATAAGCACCCCAAATTAATCCAAAAGCATATCCAAGCATAAATACAAATGAAAATGCTGAGGAGCTGATAACAGAAAGTGTGTTTCTCTTTCTACGGATTACATAGTTATTTTGTTGCAAATTTTTTGCATCTTTTAGCACTTCATCTTCAATATCAAAGGACTTAACTAGGAGTAAACTTGCAATAATTTCTTGCAAAAAGCTTCTCACTTTGCCATCTGTTTCTTGACCTTTCTTGTGAAAGTTCTTCATCTTAGTTCTATACAAAGATGCCACAAAAAGAGCCAATGCACCACCAACAACAAACACCATTGTAAAAGGAATACTGATTTGTACCAAAACAATAAACACACCTGCAAGTTTTACAATCATATATGTTAGTTGAGGAATGATAGTAACAATTGCACCTGTTATTGTACCAATGTCGCTTGTAAGTCTGTTTAACAATTCACCTGAATGATAAGCTGAAACATCAGCAAATTCTTTTTCTAATATTTGTTGAAATAAGTCTGTTTTGTAGCTGATTTCCAGCTTTGCACTAATTCTAAAAACAAAAATTCTCTGTAACACACTAAAGAAAATATCTGCACAAACGATACCACCAAAAATCATACCGTAATGTGCAACACCACCTAAAGGGTCATTTGCATAACTTGGGTCATTACCGGTTGCAGCATTTACAAGGTACTTACTGGCTATAGCAACATATACACCGATTATAGCTAAGATTGCATAAATCACAACCAACAAAATTATTGATGGTAGCTGAGATTTGCTTTTCTGCAATATCCATCTTAATGCAGTTTTATTCACTTTTTTCTTGTAAGTTGAACTGTTCATTTTCTTTTTATCTTTCTATAATATGGATATAATTTTTCTTTGAGAGAAAAATATTTCCATCTTAATTTCTTTTTTGCAACACATTTTCTGGAATAAATCTTATAATTAAGGTCAGTGATTTTATGAGTAACATTGTCCTTAGTAAAGGCAGTTACAACTGCAAAAATATCTTCCTTAGGCACATTCACTTCACAAACCATTCTGTTATCACCACAAATGTTATATGTACCGTCACTGTTAACTTTGATAATTCTATGAAGTACATAGGACTCAGTTGGTTTATGATAAAAAAATACCACATCATATTTTTTTAGTTTTGTTGGCTTAGATAAGGTTACTGTATCGCAGTTATCCCTTAGCATTGGCAACATTGACACACCTCTGGGTGTGAAATTTACATTGCTACCACTATTGAGAATTTCCTTAAAAACCGGTACAAGTTCACTAATAGGCACTTGTTTATTCAAGTAAGTTACCGTCCTTTAGCTTTGTAATAAAGTTGTCTATATCTTTCTTTGCTATATCTTCAGTTACTTCATATTCATCAAGCATAGCCTTTAGCAAATCTTCTTTTGTTGTATCATTTTCTAACTTTTCCCATAAAAAAGCACCGGTTTCGTTAAGATTCATCATACCGTTAAAGTCAACAGTTGCCTTACCTACAGGAACAACTACATAACAATCTGCAACTTTTCGCAGTAAAAAATCTTCCTTAATTTTCATATTAATCTTCCTTTACTATAGTATCATGAGAAAGTATTGCTGAACTTTTATCCATATTACATTTCAGTTTATAGAACTTGCAATTCTCTAAAATTGCATTAATCATATTTAGAGAGTCGTTCATTTTATTTTTGCCAATTCTTCTCATAGTTTCTTTAAACAAATATCGCATTGCTTTTTGAGGTGATAATTCTTCAATAGAATTATTTTTACTTCTTTCCAAAAATACAATTGCACCTAAGACAGCACTGTCATTTTGGAATTTCATTGTTCCACCGGCAAATGGTGAGCCATATACTATCAGTTCATTATTCTCTAGACGAATTATAGGTTTATCATCATTTATAATTTGTACCTTATCCCCATAAACTTTATGCCACAATGAAGTATGGGTTGACTTACCTACACCACTATCAGCAGAAAAAAGATAGCATTTTCCATTATATTTTATTGCTGATGAATGTACCATAATTGCATTGTACTTTAAGATTTTTTCAAAAAAATCAAAAGATAAATATACATATTCTGTTTCATAAATAGGGACTTCGGGATGAAGTGAAATGTATTTTTTGTAGTCATCAACAGTAAACTTATCCCCTACTTTTATCACATCAGAAGTAGGTGTTTCATCAGTTTCAAAAAACTTAATCATATCTTTTGTATAATCATAAAGAGGGTTAATCTCAACAAAAAAGTTAGCAAATTTACAAAGCATATTACCCTCCAAAACAATCTATCTAATAGCACAACTAACAACAAAAATGATGTTATATGTACTATTTAATTATAAATGAAAAGTATGAATAAATCAAGGAATCGCAAAAAGTAACAAAAAAAGAGCTACCATAAAGGCAGCTCTAAAAAATTCACTTAGAATTTATCAATCATATGCAATGCATACTTCTGAATAAGTGTTGCATCGGTTACATCAATTTTTCCGTCACCATTTACATCAGCTCTCTTAAAGATTAGTGTACCCTCAGGAATTTCATATCCTGATTGTAAAGCAATGTATCTCAAAATATAAACTGAATCTCTAACATTGATATCACCATCATTATTAACATCACCAATTAAAAGTGGATTTTCTTCAAAAGATATATTGTTGTCCTTAGCAAATTTCTCGGCATATGAACCATAGTCACCTATAATTGTAAGATTTTCACCACAATTGCTGAAAGCATTATCGGAAATTGAAGTTACAGATGAAGGAACATTAACCTTAGTAAGTTTAGAACAATTACTAAAAGCACCATTTGCAATAGTTGTTACTGTATCATTAATTTTAATTGACTCTAGGCCTGAATTAAAGAAAGCCTCATCACCAATTTCTGTAATTGCAACACCGTTAGGCAAAGACTTTAGAGAAGTACAACCGTCAAAAGCTCTGGTACCGATTTTTTCAGTATAAAAGTTAACATTAACCTTAGTTAGGCTAGTACAGTTCTTAAACATATAATTAGGTAAAGTTTCAATTGCTGAGTTTACATAAGCCTCAGTTAATGAAGTACAATTGTTAAAAGTATATTCACCCATTGAAGTAACCGTAACCGGTAAAATTATTTTCTTTAGCTTAGTACAAGAAGAAAATGCACTGAAACCGATACTTTTAATCGTGTTTGGCAAGAAAACTGACTGAATTTCATCATGTTTATAAAACACTAAATCATCAATTTTAGTTACAGTATAACCATAAACAGTGTCAGGAACTTTAACAGAAGAACTGTTGCCATTATATTCAGACAAAGTTGCCTGATTTGTAGTACCATTAAGTTCAAAAGAAAAATTACCGTACACAACTTCAGCAGCACTAGCTGACATAGGAACAATACTTATTAAGAGAAGTACAACAAATGCTAAAGAAATTATCTTTTTAGATTTTTTCATTTTGTCCTCCTATTTAAATAGCAACACATAGCAGAATGCTATGTGTTGCATAAATTTTACTGTAAACAGTTTACTTGTGTTGAATCACCAGTTACCTTACCATCTTTATCAAATATGTATTTAATGCAGTTGTCACTAACAATCCAATCAGTTTTACTTTCCTCAGTTGCACTTTCCTTATAATAATTCATAGCACTAAATGTATAAATGATCTTTTGATCAGCAAGTGCTGATTGTTTAAAATCAGTAGTAAACTGAACTCTGTTCTTGTTAGTTAGTAAATCCTTACTTGCTGTGTAAGTTAAGCCCAAAGCCTTGTTATCGTTTGTGCCGTCAATCTTAATTGTGACACCGGAGAACTGAGCTTTACTACCATTTGCTTTAATCAATTCAAGAACTTTACCACGAATATTTTTTAGTGCAGTTGTGTTATCCTTTTTAATATAATCTTCAATGAAGTTCTTAGGGTCTAGAATATAGATAACTGCAACATTTTTGATATTAGGGTCATCATCAGGACAATTATAAACATTCATAACAGTGTTTAGACGAACTCTATCGATACCGTTACTATCTTTATGGTAATCAGGACTATTCATAGAAACAGTTAAACCGGGTTTGGTATTATCCTTAGCCTCACCATAAATAGCATATAACTTAATATTATTAGTTATACGATAGCCATATTTATATGAGTTAGATGCAATTGACTTACCATTTTCATCATAAGACCAATACAAGAACTTAAGCTCTTTCTCACCATTCTGGATAGACATTGCAGTGCCGGAATAAGTACCTGTGAAACCTGTAACACCATATTCCTTTAAGTAAAGACCTTCTTCATCGATAGAATCAACACCATTTGCGACACCTAAACGAACATTATAGAATACCGGATTAATAGTATTAAGCTTTGTACCAACAAACTTGCTTGTACCATCAATCGGAGATAGTTCGTTTCTAGCTGTTGCATAATGGAATGTTGGCTTATAAGGCTTTAGATTATTAAAGAACCAAACTGTAATTGAAGTAACCGTTTTACCTGCCATTTTAGCATCAGTTTCTGTTTCGTACTTTGTTTTACCATTGTAGTAAGAAACCCAATCTTCACCATCACTTACTGTAGCACCGTCAGAACCTTGAAGTCTACCGTAGCAGTCAGTGTGATTTTTAAAGTTACCTTTAGGATAAGCAGTTCCATAAGTCTTATAGGTTGAAGCTGATTTAACAAAGTCTCTGTATGAATACTCATTCTGAATACCTGTTTCAGCATCAGCCTGACTTGTGAAGCACTTATAAGAGTCAATAACATTGTCCGGGTTAATTCCACCGGCAGTAACAGCATCAGTAATCATTCTAGCATAATCATATGTGAGATCTTGATTTTGATATTCTGCAAGTTCAGCAACAGAGAATACGTAGTTCACTACAGTAGGTTTTGTGTTAATGTGAGCAACAGTACCTGTTTTCACTTCTCTATCATAATACTTAAATGAAATAGTGAATCCGGCTTCCTTATTAGTGTAAGTAAGTTGTACTGTCTTACCTGCATTATTAGCGTCATTTGCGATTGGCATATTACCTGTAACTGTTTCAGCCTCTGTACTGATTTTGCTATCTACAAAATCCTTACAAGATATAAAATCAGTATCATTGATTTCATTAGTTTGAGCTACGGCTTTAGTAGAATTTGAAGTGGTGCCAACAAATTCACCGGTTACATTATCAAACTGATAACCTGTTCTTTGCTTTTCAGTTACTTCATAGTGAGTACCAACAGGGATACCGGTGATAACAGCATATTCATCAGCTGTAATGCTAACACCGGACTTACCATAAGTACGAGTACCTTCTAGCTGATTATCAGAATTGTAAACTTTATATGTTAGGTTTTTATATTCTTTTGGCGTTATATCATCTTTGTCACCAAAGATTCTTGACAATTTAACAGTAAAGGTGAAACGGTCACCACTCTTTGAATCAACCTTATCATCACTACTTTTAGCAGAAACATTCTTTATAATTTTAATATCACTTGTTGAAACAGTGTTAGTAAAGTTAACTGTCATAGCACTTGAATTAGAATGGTTTTCGGAATAATCTGCAAAGTAGAAACCATCAGTTCCGGCACTTGTATCATTACTGACAACATTGGAATTTTTATTACCCTTTGCCTCAGTTATAACTTTTTGGCTCTTATCATCAGTGATTTTGTAAGAAGTTGAGTAGAAATTAGAAACATTTCTTCTAGTGACTTTTCCTTTATCATTACTTGCAACACTCATTGCTGTTTTTGAATCTCCGGCATTTACTTCATACAAAGTTTCGTTTTGAACTACCTTTACCATTGTATTACTAGGAATTTTCGAATTAAACTTAGCAGACTGATTAAACAGTAAGTTGAAACCACCATTAGTATCAGTTTGACCGGAAACTGCTGTTGAATTGTTTTCATCAGTAGAATTTTCCAATTTTGCAAAATCATCCGGTAAACTAAAGTTAATAGAAGGTAATCCTGTATAAGCATTTTCCAAAAGCGTAGACCAATAAGAATTACATGAGTTACCACTAGTATTCTTAACAGCCAAATAGTAGGTTGTACCGCTAACTACTCTACGGATAATGTTGTCAGTAGTTACAATAGGATATAGTGGATTAGAAGTACCAAATGTAAAGTTACCGTTGTTGTTTAGAATATTGGATGTAGTCTTGTTAGGAAGAGTGCCATACTTTCCTGTTAGTTTAGTAAATTCAGCATCACTGGCATATTTATTTTCAATCATATAGCTAAAGTAATCTTTGTTAGCAATACCCATAGTGGCATCCTTTAGACCAGGGTTAACTGAATCAAAGTTTACATCGTTACGAACAAGAAGACCTGTGTTCTGAGGTAAGTTAAAGCTGATTGAACAGTTAGAATCAAAGCTACCTCTTTCCATATAGAACATCTGAAGAGTATGTTTCTTGGAAGAGTTTTTGTTGTTAAATTCTGCACCGTTAGCCTTGAATATTTTTGCTAGGTCAACGGTTGTAACATATTTTTCGTCAGTAGCATATTTATCGTCTGTCTTAGGGACAGCAGTACGGCTATTAATGTTATCTGATGAATCAACAGCAGCCTTATAAATAACCTTCATATCAGAGAAGTTGATTGAACCGGATGAAACCTTATGAGCACCACCAAGGTCAAGAACCAATACACCATCAACATATACCCAAACGTCATCGTCACCGGAGAAGTTAAATGTAATGTCTTTTTGTGTACCATCAGCAGCAGTTAATTTACCTGTTTCTGACATATAGAAGTCGATGTCAAACTCAGTACCAAAACCGTATTTATTAGCATTCTTAGTACTATCAGAATTATTAAATGGGAAGAAACCAACACCCTTATCATTACCAACAGTAGCGTTTGAATATGTATCTACCTTGAAATCGCCATCAACATCAATTACTCTGTTCTTATCAGTAAATGAATCATAGGAGTAGGTTGTGATACCATTAAATGTTGATTCGTTAAATGGGAAGTTCAAGCCTTCATAAACATTTGATGCAACAGATGCAACATCGGTATTATTCTTTAATTTATCATAATCAAACAATGGCATATTGTCAGAACCGTCAGCAGTCAGCAGATAACCACAACCATTTTCATTTTTGCTTGTAGAAGAAAGTGTATTTCCTGCCAAACCTTGAACTGAAGCATAATAAGCTTGTTTATCATCCCAACGCATAGCCAAGTTATCCTGAATTCTAAAGTTTTGGTTTCCTGCAACTTGTGTTGTTGCAGGGTCAACATAACCAAAGAATAAAGGGTTAGCATAAGCAGTATCATACAAAGCATTTAAATAAGTGTTAAATTTGTTTGTAACATTACCACCTAAATCATATTGTGTATTATAATTAACTGCATTTGCCTTAAAGTTCTTTGTAGGAACATCATTGTTCTCACTTGATGTTTTTGTCCAGAATGAACTATCAAGAACAACACCACGAGAATAGTAAGAAGAACCATTTTTGTATAACAAATAAATTCTGTTAGGATTTAGACCGATTGAAGCGTCACCGGCTGCATTCGGTACAAATGTACTAAATGTCGGAATTTCAGTTGTATCACTACTTATAAATTTAAATGATGTTGCCCATACAGGCAGAGATACCTTGTAAACATTAAATGCCTTTGTACCTGTAGCACCGGAACTATACAAGTCACCCATATTTACGGTAATTGTATTAGAACCGGAAGCTTTACCGTCTTTATCAACTTTAGTTGTAACGTCAGCGTAACCACGTTGAGTTACAACAGAGTTGTTCCAATAGTAAATTCTTAGACCATCACCAGTAGTTGGAGTTGAAATATCGGTATCATCTGTAGGCTCGGCAAAGTAATAATCAACTGTATTACTACTATTAAAAGTATTTGTCGCACCCATATCAAAAGTAGCTACTGCATAAATATTGTCATCAACAATGTAAATAGTTGGTGATGAAGCACCTTCATTACAATTAATTGTATAAGTTGGAATACCTGCAACATCATCAGTATCGATTGTACTACTTGTGATAGTTGTATATTTATTTTTGCTTTCAGAAACAGTTAAGTTACAAACTGTATCATCAGAAATTGTTTCATCTGAAAATACTGCGATAGTAACAGATTGAACACCAGCAGCAGGTTTAAATGAATCTGCAGCTAGCTGATGAAGTTCACCCAATGTGCCATCGTTATTAACTTTAGCAATATAAAGAATTTTTTCACGATAGTCAACTTGAATAATTTTACTAGATATATCTGTATAAGTTAGATTTACAGTAGGGTACTCAGGATCAATATATGTTGCTTTTGTAGAAACAACTACCTTATAAGAAACCACACCTTCTGTATTGCTTGTTGTTTCGCAAGAAGCAGTAAGCTCTGTTGTCGTTTTTCCTCCTACTTTGTTACCCTCTCCATCATAGAAAGTATAAGTATAGGACGCATCACTATCTTCAACATACTTATTATTGATTTTTGCTGTTAGAGTAACTTTATTGCCAATCTTTACGGCAGTTGTACTTGGAGAAAGATCAACACTTTCAGCTAGAGGCTTAGATAGAGATTCAATTTTGAATTGACCTTCGCCACTACCATTAATGTCAGAATATGTTACTTTATAAGAACCGGCAGATAGCTTATATTGAATATTCTCAACATTATTCCTCTTATTCATCAAATATGATGTACCAAGTTCACAATTATCTCTACCATCACTATACTGTACACTAGATTCTGTATTTTTAGAATCTTTGATGTAGAAGTAATGAGTACCTGCATCAACAGTTATAATGTACTGATAAGTAGTACCATCTTTAGCCTTAGTGAAGTTACCTAACAATGTACCTACTGCATTTTTACCTTTTGAAATATATAGCTGATAATTTGAAATTGTATCATCCTTAGTAACTTTAAACTTAGGAACACCGTTAGAATCAATATTAACAATTTCTACAACATAAGTACCGGCATACTGTACATAATAAACATAGCCATTACCTTTAGTAGTAGTATATGTTGTTGTATAATCAACTACTTGACCGTCTTTAACGTTAGAACCATACACAACTTCAGAAGAATCATAGATTAAGAATTGACCACTACCGCCTGATGTGTTAGTAACTGTAAATGTTGCTTTACCGTTTTTGTCAAATTCAATACCACTTGCATAAGTCCACTTCTGAGAATTATCGAAGTGACCACCTAATCTATACTTTGAATAATCAAGTGGATTGTTCTCAAATTCGGCTACAAATTTTTCATTTGAGGAAATTTTAGGAACTACATATTTGTTGTTAGATACACCGGCTTTTACATCTGTTGTTTCACCTGATGTACCTGTAGTTCTCATAAGTGATTTTAATTGATAACCGGAATTTGGATTAATATTAATTGTAACTGTATCACCGGCTAGGTATGTGGATTTTTCAGCATTGATTGTACCATTACCACCGGTTGTTGATGCTGAAACAGTATATTGTTTCTTATACTGAGCGATTACATCACCGTCAGAAGTTGGAAAGAATGTTGTTGATGCCTTAGTTGCATCAGTAAAACTACCATTTTTAGATTCCCAACCTGCAAAAACATATGTTGAACTACCGATTGTGATAGTATTCTTTGCAACAACCTTACCGGAAGAAGTATTTGATGTTACTTCACCATCAACAGTTACGATATTTGTATCAGCCTTTTCTGCTGAATATGTAACACCATCCTCAGTAATTTTATATTTTGCAGTAACATCGTAAGCTTGATTTACATTTACTACAACTGTAGCTGTAACACTAGTATAACCATCAGCAGAAACAGTTACCTTATAGTAATGTTTACCCTTTGTTAAGTCAGTGAAAGTAGTAGTGTTAGTTGAAAGTTCCTGTGGAGTACCAACTGCGTTGCCATTTTCGTCAACTTCTTGGAATGTATATTTTACGTTACTTGCTACATTATTCAACTCAGTAACTTTAGCAGTTAAAGTTGTTGAACCACCAACAACTACATTTTCCGGACTAGCAGTAAGATTAACTGATTTTGCTACATTAGGCTGAGCAACTTTATACCATAGATATTTGCCATCAGTACATAATTTGTAAGTAGAAGTAATATCTGATGGGACTATAAAAGCACTAGCAGTCTTTTTGGAATATATTTGATTGTCAGTTTTACCTGTAGATATTGTAACATTTTGATCAGCTGCGTCTGTATTTGGTCCATATTCTGTACTTCCGTCATAAAGTCTAAAGTAAGTAACCTTATCAAAAGTAACATCTGAAACATATGCATTTTCTGTAGTAGACCAAGACATTGAAATACCAGCTTTAGTAGTCCAATCGTCATTATTTAATCCACCATAAATATACCACTTATTAGTAGGAATTGATTTTACAGTAACTGAAACTTCACTACTTGTAACATCACTATAATTATCCCTTGAAACTGTTACGGTATATTTATATGTACCACTGCTTAAATTAGAAACAGTAGTTTCTGCAGATTCGCTTGATGTAGTCTTTTCATCAATCTTAGTACCATTTTGATAGAATGTATATATTACATCACCGGCAACTTTGCCTTTAGTTGAGGCAGTAAGTTTAAGTGAGTCACCAACATAAATAGTACTATTATCAGGATTTAAAGATACACTAGTGGCTACAGGGTCAGATGCAGAATATTTTGACCACTCACCGGCATTTAAACTATCTGAAGTAACAGTATAAAGATTATAACTTGAATCACTACGAGTAATGCCATCTATTCTATTCCATAAACCAGTGTCACCAGGCCAACCAGTACCACCATTTGTATTAAAAGTTGAGTTATTAGGACCATATCTAATAAGAATCATTGTAGTAAAAGTTCCATCAGGTACTTTCGCCTTTAAATAATTTTTATCATTACCAGCTGACTGAAATACTGCATAACGACCATCGCTATTACCATAAAAATAAGCGACAGTTTTAGCATCACTACCATACCAGTTAGTATTACCTGCACTAAAATAAATAGTTTCACCAGCACTATAGCCTGAACCGGTCTTGTTCACATTAGTTGTAGCAGCGAGAACTGAAAAAGAAGAAACTACCATCATTAAGGCAAGTAGTAACGCCCAAGTGCTAGAACTGATGCGTTTTATTTTTTCTTTCATTTTTTATACCTCCATTACAAATAATTGCATAAGAAGTTGTGAATATTTGCTTATTTATTACGATTCTACTGTCTGACCATCAATAGTTAATAACCGAAAAAAGGGTGCAAAAACCCACAATTATTTATTATCATAATAACATTTTTATACAGTAAAATCAACTGTTTTCGCAAAATATCTTTGATTTGTATATGTTTACTAAGCTTAATTATTTTATAGAATTATAATAACTAACATAGAAATATTTTTATACATATTGCACAAAGAGTGGTAAATATAAAAAACAGACCTCATAAGAGGTCTGCAAAAATACTGATAAACTATACCACTGTCAACCCAAATTATCGAAGGAACCGTAGGCATCTTTCATTGTTCTTTCATCTGAACTTGACAAGCCGGTACCTCCACCAATAGCATAAAACTCCGTACTTCTTTTATTATGGTTTGAGCCATAGAGGTTTGCGCATACAAGTGAATCAAGTTCAAAATCATCATATTCTATTGTTGGAGTTTCATAAACTTTTTTCATACTTATCCTCCTCTACGCCTACCGAAAATAACTAAGATTATTATAACATATTTAGATACAAAAATCAATATATTGGACGATAATCCTGTAGATACACAACTAAAAACAATTGTTGCACTTTATAAATATATCACTAAGTACTGAAAAATTCAAGGTTTTATCAGCAAATTAATAAAATTTGTGCAATTCATTAAAATAATTGACTTAGTTATTAGTTACCTTGTATAACATTTTACATATATAATATCTGTTTGTTACAATGTTGTAAATCAATTTTCTTCAAGAAGTGGCAAATACTCTTTATATTTTGACATTGACGGTGTTAGGTGTTCCGAGTCTTTCACCTTTTTATTGACTGCTTGAGTGGTTTTGTTAACCGGTGCAATTGTACCGGCACCTGCAACACAACCACCGGGACAGCCCATACCCTCTAGTAGGTAACCGTCATACTTACCTGCTTTGGCAATTTGAAGCATTTTGCGACATTCAGGCAGTCCCTCTGCCCTAGCAGTTAAGACTTCCCGATTAGGGTCAATCTCTTTAATAATATTTTCAACTGCTTTTGCTACACCACCACTTACTGCAAAGCCGTTACCATCTCCACTGCCTTCTTTAAATGGTTCGCCGTCTTCACATTTAGAAATATCAATTTCTTTTGCATCAAGAATTGCACTAAATTCTTCAAATGTAAGTACAAAATCAACATCACTACGGATTGACTTTCTTCTAGCTTCTAGCTTTTTAGCAGCACAAGGACCAACAAAAACAACCTTGCAATCAGGGTGCTTTTTCTTGATTAATCTACCAGTCAGAACCATTGGAGTTAGTGCCATTGAAATATATGGTGCAAAATCAGGGAATAACTTTTTCGCCATAACTGACCAAGCAGGACAACATGATGTTGCCATAAATGGTTGCTTTTCCGGTACTTCATTAATAAAGTCATTAGCCTCTTCAATTGTACAAAGGTCAGCACCAATTGCAACTTCTACTACATCAGTAAAGCCCAATGCTTTGAATGCATTACGGATTTGACCTTGTGTTACATTGCCAAACTGACCTGAAAAAGCCGGTGCAATCGCAGCATAAACAGGTGTGTCACTCTTTAATGCAGAGATAGTCTGGAAAATCTGACTCTTGTCAATTATAGCACCAAATGGGCAATTAACTAGGCACATACCACAAGATACACATTTATCATGGTCAATTTCTGCTCTACCATATTCATCGGACTTAATAGCTTTCATACCACAAACTTTAGCACATGGTCTTTCGTGGCGAACTATTGCATGGTACTCACAAACATTAACACATCTACCACATTTTATGCATTTATCTTCATCAATATGTGACTGACCATCAACAATAGAAACTGCTTTTTTAGGGCAAATCTCTACACAAGGGTGTTCAAGACAATTTTGACAAGCATTTGTAACAAACACTCTGTTTTCAGCACACTTATTACAAGCAAACTTAATAATATCAATTAGAGGTGGCTCATAATACTTATCATTAAAAAGTTCTTCCTCAATACCCTCAGTAATTGGGGAAAATTCATTATAATCTCTTAGGGGAAAACCCATTGCTGCTCTTAGCCTTTCCCCTACTACTGCTCTTTCTACAAAAACACTATCTCTATAGTGGGCAATTTCGCCTTTGATAATTTTGTAAGGTAGTCTCTGGAATTTGTCAGCATCCCAACCTTCAAAAGCAAGTTTTGCAATTTCGGTGAAAATCTGCTTTCTTATTCTTGACTTTGATGTTTTTACTCCTCGCATACAATACTCCTTTTCATATAAATACATTATATAAAATTTTGCATATAATTGTTTTATTTGTATAAACTCTTTTCATTGATATTATACAATGGTGAGCTTAGTTAGTCAAGAATAACAATAAAAAAAGCGACCCCATAATGAGGTCGCAAAATAATTTATAATCAGTCGCTTGTGTAAGGAAGAAGAGCGATCTGTCTTGCTCTCTTGATTGCTACTGTTAGTTCTCTCTGGTGAGCTGCACATGTGCCTGTAACTCTTCTAGGAAGAATCTTAGCTCTTTCAGACATATAACGACGAAGTCTTGCGATGTCTTTGTAGTCAATCTTTTCTACCTTATCTACGCAAAAGCCACAAACTTTTCTGCGTGACTTTCTGCCACGGTTTGGTCTATCTGCCATTGTAGTTAATCTCCTTTATAAAATTAGGTTTTAGTAAAATACTAATTAGAATGGTAAATCGTCATCAAGTGGCATTTCTTCAAAATCTGAAGAAGTACCGTTTGAATAAGATGCCGGTTGTTGCTGCTGAACAGGAGCTTGATTGTAAGACTGCTGAGGAGCTTGGTTATAGTTACCGTAACCATTGTTATTGTTATAACCGTTGTTGTTACCATAACCGTTATTGTTTTGTTCTCTTCTTTCGCCTGTAAATGAAACATTATCAGCAACTACTTCTGTTACATAACGGTTTGTGCCATCTTTTGCTTGGTAAGTTCTTGACTGAAGCTGACCTTCAATGGCAATCATTGAGCCTTTGCCAAAATAACGACAAACAAACTCAGCCTGTTGACGCCAACATACAATATTAATAAAGTCTGTCTGGCGCTGTTCGCCTTGCTTTACATAATTTCTATCTACTGCGATAGAAAATGATGTTACAGAAATACCACTTGCTGTTGTCTTTAATTCCAAATCCTGAGTAATTCTACCCATTAAAATAACTCTGTTTAACATAACTTACATCCTTTCACATTCAGCTTATAAAGCCTACTTCTTGATTATTCGATTAGTCTTCCTTCTTAATGATCATTGAGCGTAGAACGCCATCAGTAATCTTGTAGATTCTGTCTAGTTCTGCTGGGAACTCTGCATTTGATTCAAAGTTGATTAGAACATAGTAGCCTTCTGCTTCTTTGTTGATTAGGTATGCAAGCTTACGCTTACCCCATTCATCAACTTCCTGCAGTGTGGCATGCTTTTCAACAAGATCCTTAAACTTAGCGATTGTGCTCTGGATACCTTCTTCACCTAATTTCATAGAAAGTACCATAACTGTTTCGTACTTAGCTGTAATTTCTGCCATTTATCTGCACCTCCTTCTGGACATATTGGCGTGTATTTCCTACACGCAAGGATTGTGTACTAATTCACACACTAGATTATTATAACAAAATATTTCAAATTGTCAATAGAAAATATGAGATATTTTTTGTTATTCTGTAATTTCTCTGCTTTCTACTATTTTATTGAAAAGAGTTTCTATTCTATCAGTTTCGCCCTTTAAATATAAGAAACCGAATAGTGCCTCAAAACCTGTTGCACTGTGATAATCCCCTACTGTGCCATGCTTTGGTGTACATTTAGGAGAAGCGTTTCTCCCACGCTTATAAATAGAAAGCTCTTCCTCTGTTAAAATAGGCATTAGCATCTTTGCAAACTCAGCTTGGCTTTTGCAGTTTACAAACTTAACTTTTATTTTATTTAATTCACCGACATGTAGGTCGTGGTGGTTAACAAGGTACTTTCTAACCAATAAATCATAGACACCATCACCTACAAATGCCAATGTTAACGGTGAAATCAGCTTTGGGTTATTATTTTCTAAGTTCATATGCTACCTTATTCTACAAAGTCAAATTCAAGGTCATAAATAGAAACTGTATCACCTTCGCTAATACCGGCTTTTCTAAGTGCATCAATAACTCCACCATTTGTAAGAACTCTCTGAAAATAGTTCATACTTTCATAATCATCAAAGTTAACTGACTTCATAACCTGAAGTAGCCACTCACCTTCAACAAAGTATACATCATCCTGAACTGTGATTTTAACTTCATGAGGATTGATTTCTTCTGCCGGAATAATTGGAGCAGGTTCTGCCTCAAACTCACGAATTGGTGGTAGTTTGCTTAATGTTTCAAGGGTTTTGTTCATTAATGCATCTACACCGTAATGAATTTCTGCCATAATTGGGAAGAAAGAATAGCCTTGATCCTCTACAAACTTTCTAAAATCATCAATCTGTTCATCTGTAGCCATATCACACTTATTACCGGCAACAAGCATTTCTCTCTCTGCTAATTCCGGGTTAAACTTTCTAAGCTCATTGTTGATTGTGACAAAGTCTTCCTTAGGGTCTCTGCCCTCACTACCACTAACATCAACAATGTGAATTAACATTCTACATCTTTCTACATGACGAAGGAACTGATGACCAAGACCTGTGCCTTCCCATGCACCTTCAATAAGTCCCGGAATATCTGCCATAACAAATGAGTTACCTTCACCCATTGATACAACACCAAGAACCGGTGTAATTGTTGTAAAGTGATAGTTAGCAATCTCAGGTTTTGCCTGACTTACTACAGAAACAAGTGTACTCTTACCTACATTTGGGAAACCTACTAGACCTACATCAGCCAGTAACTTTAGTTCAAGTACAACATCATATTCTTCGCCCGGTAGACCCGGCTTTGCAAATCTTGGTACTTGGCGAGTTGGTGTGGCAAAATGAACATTACCCCAACCACCTTTACCACCTCTTGCAACTAAAACAGGTTCTTTACCTGATACATCGGCAAGAATTCTGCCTGTTTCAGCCTCTTTAACTACAGTACCGATTGGTACTCTGATAATTAGGTCAGGTGCTTTTTTACCGAATTTGCGACCACTTCTGCCGTTTTCACCTTTTTCGGCATTATACTTTCTTTTATATCTAAAGTCAGCTAGTGTGGAAATGTTACTGTCAGCTTGGAAGAGAATATCTCCACCTTTACCACCGTCACCACCATCAGGCCCACCGGCAGCAACATACTTTTCTCTGTGGAAAGAAACTGCACCATCACCACCGTCACCGGCTTTGATTTTAATTTTCGCTACATCTACAAACATATATTATTCCTTATTATCTTTAAATAATGGTTCTATATTTTTTACTTTTTTACTTATTTGATATTTCTTTTTGTTCATTTTTACTTTAAATGTTGTAATAAGAAGAATTCCACCAATAACAAAAAAGAATACTCCCGCTACTATTTTGCCCCCAACAAAGAACAAAATACCTATTAAAAACAGAATAACAGATAAAACTATAATAACTCTCTTATAACCCTTAGTGTCGCCACTGTCACCAATAAGGTCGTTGACCAAATTGACATTCTTAACAGTAGGGTTATTGTTCATTATCTTCTTATCGCCTTTGTTTACATCATAATTCATAAAAATGGCTCCTTGGATAAAAGAAAAGGGTGGTAACTATATACCACCCAAATACATTAATTACTGTTCAACAGGATATACGCAAGCACGCTTTCTGTCCTTGCCTACTCTTTCAAAACGAACAACACCATCAATCTTAGCAAATAGTGTATCGTCAGAACCTCTGCCTACATTTTCACCTGGATGAATATGTGTGCCTCTCTGCTTTACTAGGATATTACCTGCAAGAACAAACTGACCGTCTGCTCTCTTAACGCCTAGACGCTTTGATTCGCTATCTCTACCGTTCTTTGTAGAACCCATACCTTTTTTATGAGCAAATAACTGAATGTTAATCTTTAGCATGTTATACCTCCGAAATTTTTATCTTAATAAATTCATCATATTCTTCTTTAAGTCCTTGAATATGAAGTTGAAAGCCATCTAAAATTACTTTAGCTTTCGGTGCATCTTCTTCCTCCAGCTTAACTTCCATATAACCATCCTTGACCTCAACACCAACTACTATACCAAGAATATCTGTAATAGTATTTACTGTCATATAAGCTGCTGAACTAATTGCAGCACAAAGAATGTCTGAACCTTCTTCGCCATATTCAGCATGATCCGTAATGGTAAAACCTGTAATTAAGCCATCGTGAAGTAAGAAATCAACTTTCGTCATTAGTTAATCTTTTCGATTGTAACCTTTGTATATGGCTGTCTATGACCCATTTTTCTCTTTTCGCCCTTCTTTGGCTTATAAGTGAAAACTGTGATCTTCTTGCCCTTGCCGTTCTTTAGAACCTTTGCTGAAACTGTCTTGCCTTCAGCAAAATCAAGAGTACCATCTTCGTTACCTACTGCAACTACCGGGATTTCTACTGTTTCGTTTTCTTCAGCTGTAAGCTTTTCGATGAAGATTTCCTGACCTTCAGTAACCTTATACTGCTTACCACCTGTTTTGATAATAGCGTACATAATTAAGTACCATTCCTTTATTTAGACTCGCTACCGTTAGGTGAAACCTAAGTTTACTTATAACCCACAATATGCGGTTTCTATACTATATCACAAAGTATAGTATTTGTCAATGCATATTTGAAAATATCTTGAAATATTCTTGAATTATAGGTTATTTTGGATTTTACAAGCCTTTAGTGTATTTTTCATTAACACTGCAATAGTCATAGGACCTACACCACCCGGTACAGGAGTGATTGCAGAACACTTTTCCTTTACATTTTCAAAGTCAACATCACCACAAAGTTTACCGTTTTCATCTCTATCCATACCAACATCAATTACAACTGCACCTTCTTTAACCATATCGGCAGTAACAAACTTTGGTTTACCGATAGCAGCAACAAGAATATCAGCTCTCTTAGTAACTTCTTTTAGGTTCTTTGTACGGCTATGAGTGATTGTAACTGTACCGTTTTCGTGAAGTAGTAGCATTGCCATAGGCTTACCTACAATATTACTTCTGCCGATAACTACACATTCCTTACCTTCTACCGGAATATTGTAGCTATGTAGCATTTCCATAACACCGGCAGGTGTACATGGTAGAAAGTCATAGTCACCAATCATAATCTTACCAACATTTGAAGCATGGAAAGCATCAACATCTTTTAGTGGTGAAATTGCTTCAATAACAGCCTTTTCATCAAGACCCTTTGGTAAAGGTAACTGACAAAGAATACCGTTAATTTCTTTATCTTCGTTAAGTTCTTTTACTAATGAAAGTAGTTCTTCCTGAGTAGTTGTTGCAGGTAGTGCAAATTCTTTTGACAAGAAACCTACCTTTTCACAGGCCTTTTTCTTGTTGTTTACATAAACTCTTGATGCCGGGTCATCACCGACAATGATAACTGCAAGACCGGGTTTAATGCCTTTTTTAACTAGTTCTTCTGTTTCAATTCTTACTTGTTCCTTTACTTGGGCAGAAACTTTCTTACCGTCAATTATTATCGCCATTTTTTACATTCCTCTTTTTTCTAAATATTATTAACAGAACAATGCCTGTTACAAAAATACAAGCTGAAAGCACCTGACTTACTCTTGGAGTATATCCAAAAATTGAGAAAGTCATATAAAGACTGTCTGTACGAAGTCCCTCTACAATCATTCTTTCAAATCCATACCATACCATATAGCATAAGAAGATTTGACCTTTAAAGTGATACCACTTTTTACTTAAAATATGGAGTACAAGTACACCTAATAAACACCATATTGACTCATACAAAAAGCATGGATGAACACCAACATTGCCTGTGTTTTCACTTACCATTCTCCATGGTAAATCTGTTTGTGAACCAAAGGCCTCTTGGTTAAAGAAATTACCCCATCTGCCTATACCTTGACCGATTAAGAAACCGATTGAAGCAATATCAAGTACAGGTAACAGTTCTTGCTTTTGAAGTTTACAAGTAATGCCACCACCTAAGATAGCACCGATAAGACCACCATAGATAGCAAGTCCTCCCTTATTTATATAGAAAATATTCATAAGGTTGTTTTTGTAATCGTCCCAACTAAACAGTACATAGTAAAGTCTTGCACCGATTATAGCACAAATGATACCTACAATAACTGTATTTAATAATTTATTTTTATCAATCTTAAAATATTCAGCTCTTACAAATGCATAGATACAAGCCAAAACAAGACCTGATGCAATAATAATGCCATACCAATAGACACTTAAACTGCCTATGCTAAAAGCCTCTCTGTTAATATTAAACTCTAATCCTAAACCCGGAAAGGTTACTTCCATAGCTACCTCCTACTTTACTACTGACAAAGCAGAATTGTTGTAGTCAAGAATTTCGTTAAACTTACTTTCTACATCACTAAACTGTAAATTATAAATTTCATCAACATAAGAGAAAAATTCTCTGTTTGTAAAGTGGCTTTCCATTAAACCGTTACCAATAGAATTTACTGAATTTAGTGAAGAAATTGCATCACCATAAACTGCCTTTTTAGAGATTTCATAGTCTTCTTTAGAAAGACCCTTTTCTCTTAACTCTTTAATATAGTCAATGATAGTGTCATAAACTTCCTTAGGCTTTTGACTTTCACCGTCAAGAAGTACACAGGAACAACCCTCAGTTTCAAAATATTCATAACTAAAGGACTGATTAATAAGACCTTTGTCAAGCATATCTCTATAGATTTTACTTGTTGAACTAAATAACATTGCAAGTAGCACATCAACTGAAGCCATATCCTTGCTAGTAGAAAGACCTGTGTATTTATTCTTGAAACCGATATTAAACAGTGGTACTGCAACAGGTAGGTTACATTCTACATAGTCCTTAACCACTTCATATGGTTCATCTTCAAAATAATTTTGAATTGTAACATCTTCAGCAGGTTTTAGAAGTCTATCTGCTACTTCAAGAACTTCATCTAACTTCGCTTTACCACAAACACAAAGTGCCATATTGTTTAGGTTATAGAAAGTGTTGTAGCATTTGTACAAAAGTTCAGGTGTGATTTTGGCAATACTTTCAACTGTACCTGCAATATCAATCTTTACAGGATGATTATGGTACATAATTTCAAGCAAATTGAACATTACTCTCCATTCAGGAGAATCATCATACATTTTGATTTCTTGACCGATAATACCTTGTTCCTTTGCTACTGTTTCTTCAGTAAAATAAGGTCTTTGTACAAAATCCAAAAGAATTTCCAGACTTTCCTTAAAATTATCTGTTGTTGAGAAAAGGTAGCAAGTTTTATCAAAACTTGTAAATGCATTAGCGTTTGCACCTGTCTTTGCGTACTTTGCAAAGGCATCTCCGTCTTCACATTCAAATAGTTTATGTTCAAGATAATGAGCAATACCATCCGGCACTGTCATTTTCTCACCACCATTTGAGCTGAAAGTTGTGTTGATTGAGCCATATCTTGTACCAAAAACTGCATAGGTACTGTTGTAGCCCTCTTTTTCATATACATAAATGTTAAGGCCAGATTTATGCTTAACCTTATAATACTTGTCCCCTGTCAGTTGGGATTTTATTTCTTGTACACTCATTCTTTACTCTCCAATGTATAAACTGTATCTAGTTTTAGTTTCTTAGCCATTTCAATAATTTCTTCTCTTGTAACAGAATTTACTTCCTTACAAGCATCTTCAACAGAAGAAATTTTGTTGGAAAGAACTTGAGAAAAATACCATGTTTCCAGTCCAAATTCATTATCGGCAATTGTAATAAAGCTATTGCACATTGATAACTTTGTGGCATTAATTTCAAAGTCGGTAAAGTTGCCCTTTGCTAGGTCATCAAGTTCCTTTAGAATAGCATTCTTAGCTTCCTCGATATTTTTCTTTTCTACACCTGACTCAATAAACATTAAGCCTTTGTTCTTAATAAATCTTGATGAGCAGTAGTAACATAGGCTAAGCTTTTCACGAACATTGTTAAATAGCTTACTGTGAGCAGTACCACCTAACATTGCAACTGCAAGACGCATTGGCATTGTGTTGTCCTTGTTATCGGAAATATCTGTACGGAAAGCAAGAATCATTTTGCTTTGAGAAAGTTCCATTTCTTCCTTTACAGTCTTAACTTCTGTAACTTCACCTGAAACAATGTTGTTAATTTCACATTCTGTACGGTCATACTTGCTAAACTGAGCTTTTAGTTCATCAATAACTGCATCAGATGAACTGTCTCCTACATAGAAAATTTCTACTCTGGAATTATTTAGCAATGACAACCAACCGTTATATAGGTCTTCACCTGTTACCTTGTCAATATCTTCCTTTGTACCGAATCTTGATAGGCTATAAGGTTCATCCTTACAGATAATCTTAACTGCTTGATTAATAGAATATGTTCTCTTGTCGTTAAATTCAGAGTCGATAACTTCCTTTAGCTGACGCTTTTCTTGAGTAATTTCTTCTTCACAGAAAGAATTTCCATCTAACTTAGGATTGAAAATAATATTGCAAAGTAAATCTGTCATATCCTTTGAAATATTATCTCCATCAAAGGCATATTTATCATCAATGCCACTGATAGAGAAAGTTACAATCTGATTATCACCGGTTTTACGAACAAAACCACCTAAATGAGCACCATATAGGTCGGAAAGTTTCTTAGAAAGTAAAGTAAAATCCGGATACTTACTAGTTGTACGAGTCATAACACCTGAAAGTAAAGCATTGACTGATGCAGTTTCTTTCTTTAGTGGAACAATAAATGACACACTAATCTTTGATGTTTTGAAACGATTGTCCTTTATTGAATTGAAATAGACACCCTTAGCTATTTCTAATCTATTTATGGAATCCATATAATTCCTCCTAATACACATTATCAAGATTATTATACCATAGTGATAGGAATTATAAAAGTATTTTGGAAAAATATATTTTGGGTTGACATATGTAATATGTAATGCTATAATTACTGTTGCTAAAAGTTAATATGCGAGTGTGCTGGAATAGGCAGACAGGCACGTTTGAGGGGCGTGTGTCTTTGACGTACGGGTTCAAGTCCCGTTACTCGCACCATAGAAAAAGAGAAGTACAACCGTACTTCTCTTTTTCTATTATTCAAACAAGCAAAGCGATAACGGGACTTGAAGACGACCGTTAAGAAAACAGTCCGGTGGACTGTTTTTAGGGAGGGCGTTGATGCCTCTTTCCTAACGCATTTGTGCTTAATAAGCGAGGTAGGTACTTTTGCTAGTGCAAACACCGTTACTCGCACCACTACAAGCAAAGCGATAACGGGACTTGAAAGCGACCGTTAAGAAAACAGTCCGGTGGACTGTTTTTAGGGAGGGCGTTGATGCCTCTTTCCTTACGTATTTGTGCTTAATAAGCGAAGTAGGTACTTTCGCCATACTGATAAAGTGAAACATTAGTTGTTTTCACTTGATTTGAAGTTGCTTTAGCTGATACGCTTAAATGGTACTGCCATTGTTGGAATAATACAAACAACAGCTAAAATAATTGCTAATAGTTTTTTTATAATTTTGCCCTTCTTTTTTCAAAATTAAATCATCTTTTTAAGCTTGTTAACTGCTTTCATGTATAACTCTTTGTAAAAGCCTAAAAGGTTACATAAAATAATAAAAAATTTGAAATTTATTTATGGACACAAAAAGCCCCAACTGTTATAGCTAGGGCTTTCGTCTATTAACTTTATAATTACCAATCTTTACTGAAAGTATATTCTTTGTTTAGAAGATAATCATACTTTTTATTATTAATTTTTGTAAACTTAACTTTTGCCTTGTTTGTATCTGTTTCTGAATTATATTCATATGTACCCTCAGCAATATCCTTATATTGAGTATCGGTTGTATCATTATCCGAAGTATCAATTTCCTTTTTTAGCAAGAATTTATTGTTATCTTTAGGAACATAGCAAAATTCTTCACCATAAATTTTCGTTGTATTATATGTATCTGTCATTGTAGGAAAAGTATCAGAATCTACATCAAGGCTGATAGCATCATTACTGCTTACCCATCTAGAGGAAACATCATCACCGTTACCACAAGTGGTATCAACTTGATATTTCTCAATTAAAACAGCACCTAGGTAGGTCATTGAGAATAGTATAGCTACACATAAAATTCCACAAAATACAAAACGAAAAACTTTCTTATTTTTACTCATAAAATCACCTTCCTACTAATAATACTTTTCAAAAAGGAAAAGTGTTGCAAACTTTCAAAATATTTCTCTACTGAAATATTACAGTTATTATACTCCTAAGAAAAGAAAAATAATATGGGTAAAATGTACAAATTTTCTCATTATTTTTTAGCATACAAAAGGTAAAAGACTCTGACTAAAAAGTCAGAGCCTTTTGGGAGAAAATTGAGATTTGGTTATATCGAAATTTTAGGAATTATATAACTAAAACATTTACACTATTTGTGTAAACTGACTTATCGGCAAAGGTGATTTTGAAAGTAAGCTTTGTTACACCTTTCTTCTTACCTGTTACAACACCTGACTTGCTGACACTAGGCAAAGGATTGCCATTAAAATTGAGATTATCTTTTTTATAATAATATTCCCTTCCAAATAAAAATTTGTTTGACATAATCTTTATCAAACATATAATAATAATTAGAAAGTATTTATAAAGAATTCTTTTATAATTTAACTGCTTTCACATATTACACTTTTCAAAAATCAAAAAGGTTACATAAATTTATAAAAATTTTAAAAAAATTTTTTCTGAGGTGATTTTATGATAATAACATATGATGTTGCAAAAAGGATAAAGGACATAGTTTCTAATGATTTTGACCTTTATTTACATTTTCACGACAGTTGTGGTGGTCAATATTTTAATTTTGATGAAAAGCCAAGTGATGAGGTTTATACAGCTATTAAAAAGTTCTTTAGTGAAATTGATAAAAAGATAGTTGTAATAATCAGTGATGACAAAATGAGCTTTTACCTACAATAATTATAAAGAAAACCGACCTTAGTTATAAGTAAACTTAGGTCGGTTATTTTTATCTTCTGTTACAATTAGGATTTATAACACCACAAGCTATTTTTTCACCGGAATTACCTGATGGTTGAGCAGCAAAGTCATCAGGATGAAGATGTATTATTACCGTTCTGCCTATCACTTCATTTACAGTAAACCTATCTGTCATAAACATAGAAAAAGCCTTCCCATCAGTACCCATTAATGGTGGCATACCTCCTATTAAGTATATTATGCTATGGAAACAATTAAAGAACTTCCTACAAAAGAAAAGAACACTGCAAGAAAATTGCAGTGTTCTTTTATGAAAGGGATTTAATGTGAAAACCAAAAATAGTATTTATCTTTTTAATAATATTTAAAATTTACTTTCTTACTAATACGCTAGAAAGTCCTGTGTTTTCATCAGAATAGCTGATTGTATCATCATCGGCATTGTAATCAAAATTAGAAGTTGTACCGCTGATTGTACAAGAAACAGTTGAACCGTCAAATTCATATGTACCTTCTACACCTACACCACCAACAGCACCAACTAATGTGCCGTCTTCACTAAATGTATATGTAACATCAACGCCTGAAGAATCTACACCCTTAGCTGCACAATATTCTTCTAATGTCTGAGAATTACCATCTGCGTCAACAATTTGATCAAGTACCCATTCACCTGTAATATCAGCTACTTGTGTATCATCATCACTATTTTCATCACTATTTTTTGAATCATCAGAACTCTTATCTGCTGTATCTGATGCACTTGAATTTGCCTTTGAACTAGACTTATCATCACTACCACAACCGTACATTGCAAATGAACCTACCAGACAAAGAGCCAGTAACAGAACTAATCCTTTAATACTAATATTCTTTTTCATAAAGCGTTACCTCTTACCATTAGTTAGTAGTTGTATTATAATTTGTATCTTCTACAACCCAATTATTTCCGTTCTTATCCTGAAAAGTACCCATACAAACTTTAATAAAATCAACTAACCAGCCGATACCGAATACTCCACCGGTAATTAGCCAGATAACACCTGTACCGATTTTGCCTGTCATAAATCTGTGTACTCCAAGACCACCTAAGAAAAATGTAAGTAAAATTGCTGCTGTTTTTGACATAACGTTTGCCTCCTTTAATTTTTATGATTTTATTATACATAGCAACCATATATAAGTCAACATAATGGCATAATCGTCAAATTTCTGGCATAAACGCAATTTTGGGACTATAAAAAAGTATTTTTTTATGATACAATTAACTTATAAACATAATATTAGGAATAAGTATGAGGGATAAAAATGAAAATTGCTATAATTGATGATGAAAAATATCAATTTGATATTCTTAAAGATACTTGTACTGAGTATGGCAATAACAATAATATAAAAATAGATACTGATTATTATGAAGATGGAAATGTGTTCTTAAATCATCTTAATAATAATTACAGTATCTGCTTTATTGATATTTATATGTCTGCAATTAATGGTATTGACTTAGCAAAAAAGTTAAGAGAAATAAACAAAGATATTGTTATTGTGTTTGTTACAACAAGTAGTGACTTTATGGCAGAGGCTTTTTCTGTACATGCTTTTCACTACATTACAAAGCCATATGAAAAAGAAAAAATTTTTCAGGTATTAACTGACAGTATAGCTATACTACCTGATGTTTCACACTATATACAAATTGTGTGTGACAAGAAAAATATTAAATTAAAAATCAAAGACCTTGTTTCTTGTGAGTCCGATGCACACTATCTACTGCTTACAACAAGTGATAATGCTGAACTAAGAGTTAGAATGACACTAAATAAATTTATAGAAGAAACAAAGAATTATGAAGAATTAATCCAAATTAACAGAGGTATTATAATCAATATTGATTATCTAGACAAGATTGATAATTCAAACTGTCACCTTACAAGTGGTACTATCTTTCCTATTAAAGTCAGAGAAAAGAAAAATATTGAAAATAGAATTAACAACTATATTTTCAACAAACTAAGAAAAACATCAAATATATAGGAGGTAATATTGTGACTATTGAATCTTTTTTACGAGGAATACTATACTACATAATACTTTTACCTTCATCAATAATGTGCTATTTGCCAATGAAAAATAAACTTAAATTTTCGGTTAAAGAAACGACTTTGATAGTTCTTTTAGGAAATTTCATTATTATTACTCTTTCTTCTATTGTTACTTGTTTATTTAACATAACAAATTTAAATATTGTTTTACTTCCGGCAATAATAGTGTGTTATATAATTTTCCACTTTACAACTACAACAAGTTTATCTAAAAAAATATTTGTAGTAACAAGCATATGTTGTTTGTGTTCATTTGCAAGTTTCTTTGCTTATATGTGTGACTGTGTATTAAATCCTACTCTTTCCCCTGAATACAACACAATAGAATATGATTTGTTTCAGCTGGGATTTACCTTCTTATTTGGATTGATGTTACTATATTTTATGTCTAATCAATATTCATGGATGATTGACAACATTGACATTCCAAAAGTATGGAATACTGCAATTATATTTCCTATTCTATTGACTGCATTAACTATATATTCAGTTCCTAAATATTACAAAACTATGCATGTAGGTAGGGTATTTCCTATTGCAATTGCTATGTTTATTGTAGCATTTATATTGTACATAGCAATATTATGGCTATTCTACACCATCAGTAAAAATATTACGGAAACAAACAAGATTGAAGAAAAAAATCATATTCTTGAAATTCATAATAGCCAATACAAAAATCTTCAGCATTATATGGAAGAAACCTCAAAACTAAGACACGACTTTAAACATTCAATACATATGATGAACATACTTGCAAATGAAGGCAATATTGATGAAATAAAAAAACATCTTAGTTTATATGAAGAAAAGTTAAATATTCAATCACCGAAAAAATATTGTTTCCAAAGTTCTATAAATGCACTACTAAACTACTACAACAATATTGCTAATAACGAAAACATTAAAACTAACTGGAATATAAATATACCTGAAGATATTTTAATATCTGACTTTGATTTATGTAATTTACTGGGTAATATTTGTGACAATGCAATAAGAGGCAGTAATTCTGAAGAAAATGAAAAATACTTCAACTTAAAAGTAGATTTTTTAAACAACAGATTGTACATAGTTTCCAGCAACAATTTTGACGGTTATATTGAAAAAGAAAATGACAAATATATATCCACTAAAAAAGTAAAAAGTGGTGTTGGAATTTTTTCAATGGAAAGTGTAGCAGAAAAATATAATGGCATTGCTGAGATTATCAATAATGATAATAAATTTATGGTAAATGTAATGCTAAACAACATTAAAAATAAATAATAAAAAACGAGGATACTTGAAACCAAGTATCCTCTATTTTTTAGTTTATATGAACATAAATATTTTTAATTACTGCGTACAAGATTAATGAACCTATCATAACATACATAGAAATATTCTCTAGTTTGTTAAAAGGCTTTTTGTTATTATGAACCACATAATGATATTTGTGATAAATATAATCGCCAAACATTATTGGTAAAATAACTGTTATTACCGGATTAGTGAAAAATGCAGTTTTGAAATCAAGTCGCAAATAAGAAAGAAGAACCCTAGAAATACCACAACCGGGACAATCAAAACCTGTTGCAAATTTAATTGGACAAGGAATCTTGAAGCCTGTTGTGTATACTAGCACTACATATATACCACCAACAAGTAGCAGTAAAAATATAGGCTTTAGAGTTTTATACAATCTTTCTTTCATAAAAATTACATCTGTCCGTTATTATTCTGATTGTTATTATAATTTGCCTGAGAATTTTCTTGACCATTACCGTTATAGTTAACACCGTTATAACCTGTGTTATTCTGATGAACATTGTTGTAACCTTGGCCGTTCTGATTTGTATAACCGTTGTTGTAGCCATTATTATAACCATTGTTATAACCGTTATAGAAATTCTGACCGTTAAAGTTATCGTAATCAGAAATTTTATTTAGAGAATCCTGCATTAATGCAATAGCGATAATGCTTAGACCTAAAATAGCAAGAACTAAGTATAGAATATTAGAATTTGATGATGGAATACCACGCATATTCTTTGCATTATCCAGCTTTTCACCTTCTTTATAAGCCCAATAAATTCCGTAAATACCACAAGTAACGATTGATAGTAATACAGCAATACCACCGGAAGTACCGTTAATATCGTTTACTGATTTGTTAGTATCATCAGTAACAACTACCATCCAGTAGATACCGTAGATACCACAAGTAATAACTGTGAATAGGATTGCTAATCCTATATTTCTTTTAGTTATCATAACATAGACCTCCTAATAATTGTTGCTTATATATTACCATAGTACAAATATATGGTCAACGAGTAAACATTAATATTGTAACATATCACAAGTTTACATACTGTTTTATGTTAATGTTTACTATTTATATTCCGGGATTATTCCATAACCTTTTTAAGTTCTTGAATAATTCTCAGAGAGTTATTTCTGTCAAAATAAGTAAAGCTATTGTCCCTCATTAATTTATATTCATAAGGAAGTCTAAAATTACTCTTTGCCATTTTGTTTATATCATTACACAAGTCAATTGCACTGATACTTCTGTCACCCATTAAGTCTTTATCCATATTAATATATGTGCCTACTGAGTTAATGAACTTTTCATAGTCGAACTGATAGAACAGTACAGGCTTACACATATAAAGCATATCGTAACATACTGAACTGTAGTCGGTAATAAGCAACTTGCTTTTCATTAGAATTTCATTCAAAGGTTTTTCTCCAATAACTGAAATGTGAATTCTCTTGTTATTAATCTTATCACTTGTAAAGTAATCTTTATATTTACTGTTGATACAGAAGTTTAGTTCTAAGTCATTATTAGCCAAAATTGTCTTTAGTTCTGCTGAGTTTAGCAGTTCAATATATCTATTATAGAAGTCACTGTCTAGGAACTTTTCACTAGGCACATCATCAAGCCAATTTCTTGTTGTTGGTACTAAGGCAATTTCGTTAGAACCATTTGACTTATCTTTTAATGCATCCCATCTTGCTAAACCGGTAATAGGAGTTTGTTCCTTTGAATAGCCTAACCATTTGTTTACAATTTCTCTTTCTTTCTTAGAAGAAACAACAAATACATCAGTATCACCGGCTTTACCTTTACCGTAGAATTTATCAATTCTCTTTAGTGAGGTTACACCGTGTTGTAAGAAAATATGTTTCTTAAATCTTATTCTTTCGGCAATTACCGAGTTGTTTGGTCGCCAAATATAACAGTCATTCTTGGAATGAGTATATACTAAGTTCTTTGCACCTAACAGATAAATCATATGCTTAAACGACATAAAGTTAAGCACATTACCCTTGTATGGTTCAACATTTTTATAGTCAGGTGATGATGGGTCAATAACATAACAAATCTTTGACTTTAACCTTTTTCCTACTCTGTGGTCCATACAATGTTTAAAGAAATAGTAACCGTTATCTTGAGCAGTTTGTGACTTTCTTTCATACACTAAGGTAATGTTCTTGTGGCTATAGTACCACTTTAGAACCTTGTGACAACATACTGCTAAAATTTCTTTCATCTTAAATTTTCTTGAGTCACAAGGGCTAATCTGTCTAATCATAAAGGCAAGTGTATCCCTTGTAGTAAAGTAAGGGAACAGAATATCGGTATCTTTCTTATTAGAAAATCTGTAGAAATTTTCACTCATTGACTTGTGATACAGATAGTCATACATTTGTCTTTTATCTACATACACATTGGCAAAATATGCAGTTCTACCATCATTAAATACTGCATAAACATCCCATACAGACTTTTGTAATTCAATCTTGGATAAATCAAATCTACCTCTTAGATGAGTGTTGTCACCACTAGGAATAAGCTCTGCACTTGTATAGTAAATTCTTCTGTCTTCACTGTCTTTAAATCTATATGACAAAGCATAGCCTGTGAAATGTTCTTTGTTATTTGTAATATCAGTTACAATATAAAGGTACTTATCCTTGAAATATGCCTTTTGGTAAGAAACAGAAACTTTATCCTTAAATAAAGAAAGTCTGTCCTTTACTCTAACATAGAAAGTACCGTTACTGCCATACATAGGTTCAACAACTGCAATAGTATCTTTGATAGTTAAAGTTTCTACCTCTTGAAGGTACTTTTTGCTTTCATCTTCTTTGTAGTCAGGTGCAGAAACCTTTCCACAATACATATAACCGTTATAGGAAAATGCGACACAAATTGAATATGTACGGGAAGTTATATCTTCCATAGCTTCTTTAAAAGCTGAAAAGTCAACTATAAATTCATTTTTCTTAGGGTTAAATTCTGTAACATCAAGAATAATTTTTTCTTTAATTGAAGTACAATGGGCAAATACGCTTAAATCACTTACGCCACTAAGGTCTGTGTATAAAGAAATACGATACTGTCCTAACTGGTCAACTGACTGTGCACCGTAAAATACTCTTGTAGCAACAAAGTTTGGTGAGAATAAAATTCTCTTAGCAGTATTTTCCGGTGTAATCTCAACACCATTGTAAGGTAAAATAGTAGAGAACTGTAGCTTATAACTTTCTGTTGCTGTAAAAGTAATCTCATCAATTAAAGTTCTGTGCTGAAGTTTATCTGTAGCAGATAATTCAAGAATATTTTCATAATTTTCTTTATCCTTAATTTGTACAGAAGAATAATATCTTTCACCGTCAATATCATAATATGTATGAAGGTTAAACACATCAGGCTTTATTCCCTGAAAATATGTTCTTGGCAATCTACATTCCAACACATATTTATCACCCATATCACGAATTAAATATGGCTTAAAATCATAAACAGTCTTTACATTTGGCAAGGCTGATTTAAAGCTGACACCAAAGTTAGTGTAGTTGGAAATTTTCTCTAATGTAACATCAAAACAAAAGTCATCTTGAAATATCTTAAAATTATCAACAGTATTGCTGACAATATAATCAACTCTGCTGGATTTATTAATTAAAATAAATCCGAAATAGCCTGATGTTGTAATATTTGTAATCAAGTTAACTTCTTCTTTTCTATATTCAGCAGAAGAAATTGAACCGTAATATAATAATCTTTTATCTTTAGTTAGTCTGTATTCGTCCTTAATACTCTTTGAATATAATCTACAAAAAGTAAGATGACCGTTACCCTGAAATACAAGGTAAAGTTTAAACCTTAGTGGTACATAATCAATCTGTAAATAATCAAAACCATCAAAATTAATAGTACAAAGGTCACTGTTTATCTTGATGTCCTTATACCATAAATATTTGTTGTGAGAATCAAGAAGTGCAAAAGCAACTGCATCTTTATAGTTAACATCTTGATGAGGAAATCTAATAGTTACCTTGTTTTCTCCTTCACCGATTAACTCTGCCTTTATACGATCTTGTATTATTATTTCTTTGTTAGAAAATTCATCCAGCAAACCAAAATATTTCACAGCTTTTGCCTCCTCTCTTGAAAATTATAGCACAAAAGAATAATGAAATATAGTGGATAAATTAGTTTTTTGTAATTTTATACATTCTACATAAATAGGCAGTTTATTTATAATACCTTTTTATACAATAATAAAATTTGTATTTTAAGTTAATTTTTTCAAAAAGAAAAGCACCTCATTGAGGTGCTTATAAATTTTAGTCAAAGATTTTCATTTTCTTAATTTCAAGAACAATTCTTGAGGAATTATTTTTGTCAGTAAAAGCAAAAGTGCTTTCTCTCATTTCATCAAATTCCTTAGGTTGTTTGAAATTATTTTTAATAGCATTTTCAAAGTCATCAAGAAGCTTATCCATAGTTAAGCTACGATAACCGAACAAATCTTTCTCCATATTAATGTATGAACCATGAACCTTGTTATATAAATCATAGTCAAACTGATAGAAAAGAATAGGCTTATTCATATAGTAAACATCCCAACATACTGAGCTATAATCAGTAATCAGAAGTTTACATCTCATCATAAGTTCGTTTAGAGGTTCTTCACCGTAAGGAATAAGTCTCATTCTCTTACTTGTAACATCAAAGTTTCCGATATAGTCCTTAAACTTAGGGTGAATATAGAAGTTAACCATAAGGTTATTATCTTCAAGTAACTTATTTAGTCTTTTACTTTCAAGAAGTTTTGAGTAATTCTTGTAATAATCACTGTGCAAGAAAGTGCTGTTCTCAGCTTCATCCAGCCAATTACGCCATGTTGGCATAATCAAAACTTCGTTATAATCCTTAGATTTATCAACAAGTTCATCCCATCTTGCAAGGCCTGTCATACAAACCTCTGTACTCTTATATCCAAACTTGTTAATGATAATTGACCTTTCAAGTGGAGTAGAAACAACAAACTTGTTAACTGGATTACCACCATTTTTGCCAAAGATACCGTCAACTCTCTTTAGTGCAATAACACCATGCTGCAAGAAGAAAATCTGTTTTTGCTTTAGCATTTCTGAAATAAATGAGTTGTTTGGTCGCCAAGCATAGCTATGTGGCTTTGAGTCAGAAGAAACTAGTAACTTTGATGCCAACAAATAAACCATATGTTCAATTGAAAGGAAATCAAGTACATGGTCATCATACTTCTTTACTCTTTCATAGTCAGAAACACTCTTGTCAATAATATAATAAATCTTAGCATTTAAGATTTTTTCAACATTATGTTCCATACAATGCTTAAAGAAACAGTAGCCGTTATCTTGAGCACAAGCACAGAACTTCTCATAAATAAGAATAATATTTTGACTTAATAGTTCCTTTTTATTTCTTTTAAAGATTTTTAGAGCCTCAAACTCTTTAGCTCTAAACTCACTGGAGTCAATGTTTGACTTTTCTCTCATATTAAAAGCAACTGTATTGATAGATGTGTGATAAGGGAAAATAACATCCTCACCTTCATCTGTTTTGATTGTACAATCAACTTGCTTTTTAACTCTCTTTTTGTCGTAAAGTACCTTTTCTATCTGCTTATCTGTAATAGAAATGCTGGCACCGTATCTTCTGCCATCTTCTTCAAAGGTAGCATATAAGTCCCAGATAACTCTCTTTAAATCAAGTTTTGACATATCAATACTTGCTGATAAATATGTGCCAAAAAGTTTCTTGGTGACTTTTCCTTCAATGAAATAAGCACATCTGTCATCACTTTTCTTGTATCTGTATGTGAAAGCAAAACCTGTATATTTACGGTTATCTTCCTTAGGTATCTTTACAGTAACATCCATAAAGTTATCATGAAAATTCAAATTCTTGTAATCAACAAATACAAGGTCCTTTTGAGAAAGTAAGTTTTCTCTGATTCTAATATATATATTACCGGAAACAAAGTAGATTGGTGCAAGTGACACTTCTACACCGTTAATATCAAATCTCTCAACAACCGGAAATAATCTTTTTTCAAGTGGTAAAAGTTCAGGAGCAGTCAGCTTTCCGTGGTAGTTAGGATTCTTAAGCTTAGTAGGATATACAAGACCTTCATATAAAAATGCTATACATAGCATATATGACCTTGCAGTAAAGTCCTTACAAGATTTCTTAAGGTTTGAAAGATTAAGGGATAAGTCCCCTGTATCTTTGTCCCAACTTACTACATCAACAATAACTTTTTCCTTTGTTTTAGGGAAATAGCAATAAGCCCACATTTCCTCAACTTCACTCATATCAGGGTTTAGGTGAAGTTTATATTCACCTTTTTCTGACACACTTTGAGTACAGAATAAAACTCTGGAAACATTAAAGTCCTCAGATAAAATAGTATCCTTAACACTATTATTTACAAGTTCGTAACCGGTAGAAGGTGCTACAGAAACAAACTGAATATCATTATCAAGTGAACGAATTGTAAAAGCCTTTAGGTCATCATTTAACTGTAAAAATTCTTCATAAGAAATTTTACGAATTTTTTTAGAAACCTTTGGAGATGATACAGCTACTCTTGTGTAATAAGGCTTGCCGTCTACAACATACTTTGTGTAAAGGCTTAGTGTAGTTGGCTTAGGCAGTTTAATAAAATCTCTTGTTAAACTGCAATGGCTGATAAAGAATTCACCCTCATCATCAAAGGGTTGTGGTGGTAAATCATAATAAACAGGTTCTTCACCTGATTTATCCACACCTACAAGTGTCCATTCCGAAGCTTCCTTGACCTTATTAACCTTAACATCAAAAGTCCATTTACCATCAACAACTTCCACATCATCAACAGTATTAGTAAATCTAAAGTTGTAAATATCCTTTTTATTAAATACTAATAAGGCAAAGTAGCCACCTCTGGTAACACTTAAGCAAGTACAATAATCTTCATCTTCAAATCTACCTTCAGCTATTACATCATAATAAAGTAAATTTCTGTCATATGTTGCTTTATACTTTTCCTTGATTTCTTGATTGTAGAATCTACAAAAATGAAGAACACCCTCTTCTTCAAAAACTGCATATAGCTTATATCTTATAGGTGCTCTTTCTGCTACAAAATAATCAAACCCGTCAAAAGCAATGGTGTTCTCGCCTTCAGTAACTTCTGCTTCATTATACCAAAGAAATTTATTATCATAATCCAAAGCAGCAAAGCCAATAATTGAATCCAAGTTAGAATCCTGCTGTGGCACATTTATAGTAATAGAATTAGAACTACAGCTTATAATCTCAGCAGAAACTGTGCCTTTAATTATAATCTCTTTCTCATTCTTATCAGAAAATTCATTTAAGAATCCACAGAAATTCATTTTCATACCCTCCTGTATGCATATGATTATATCATATAAAACCTATTTATTGCAATATATTTCATTAAATTTGCAATATATACTTAGTCAAACTGGCTTTGATATAGTTCTTTGTAGAAACCGTTTTGCTCCATAAGTGACTTATGAGTACCACTTTCAATAACTTTACCGTCTTTCATAACAAGAATAAGGTCACTTTCCACAATAGTCTTTAATCTATGAGCAACAACAAAACTTGTTCTGTCCTTCATAAGTTTCATAAAGGACCTTGTAATTCTCTGTTCTGTTAATAAGTCAATTGATGAAGTAGCTTCATCAAGAATCAGAATTGGTGGTGGGTTAAGCATTAGTCTTGTAATACAGATTAACTGCTTTTGACCTGTTGACAATGAACCACCGTCTTCACCGATAAATGTATCATAACCGTTGTGAAGTTTCTTTATAAATGAATGTGCATGGCTTTTCTTTGCTGCTTCAATAACCTGTTCATCAGTTACATTTTCATTGCCGAAAACAATGTTTTCCTTAATTGTACCACTTTTCAGCCATGTATCCTGTAGCACCATACCAACATTTTGTCTTAGTGACTTTCTACTAACTGTGTTAATATCAACACTGTCAACCTTAATTGAACCACTGTCAATATCGTAGAAATGCATTAATAAGTTGATTAAAGTTGTTTTACCACAACCTGTAGGGCCTACTACTGCAAGTCGCTGACCACTCTTTAGTTCAAAGGATAGGTTCTTAATAAGTTCTTTATTTTTATCATAAGAAAACGCCACATCACTAACAGTAAAGTCACCTTTAACATTACTAGGCAATTGACCTTTTGCATCACTTTCTTTTTCAGCATCAATAACTTCAAGCAATCTACCTGCACAAGCAATGGCGTTTTGTAATTCGGTAATAACACCTGTAATATCGTTAAATGGTTTTGTGTATTGGTTTGCATAAGCTAAAGATGCTGACAAGTTACCTACTGTAATAATGCCGTTAATTGCAAACAATGCACCACTTAAACCAACTACTGCATATACAATTGAGTTAACAAATCTTGTACAAGGGTTAGTCAGTGATGAAAAGAAAGTTGCATTTAGTGAGTCCTTACCTAGTTCTTCATTGATAACATCAAAGTTTTCAGAATTTTCATCTTCTCTATGGTAGGACTTTACCACCTTAATGTTACTTAACATTTCTTCAATATAGGAAGTTTCCTTACCTCTTTGTTCACTTTGTTTCTTAAAGTATTTATAAGTTCTCTTTGAAATAAACTTAGAAACAAAAAGTGAAAGTGGAGTTAATACCAACACAATAAGCGCCAACCAAATGTTGATTGTAAACATAAAGAACAGTGTACCTAAAATAGTAATAACACCTGAGAATAGGTTTTGGAAACCTAGAATTAAACCATCAGAAAACTGCTCTGCATCTGCAATAATCCTACTTACAATATCACCGGTATTTCTGCTGTCGATATAAGAAACAGGAACATATTGCAAATTATTAAATGCATCGGTACGCATATCCTTAACAGTATTGTTAGCCATTCTGTTGTTTAAGGTATTTGTAAAATACTGAGAAATACCACCAATAATAATTGCCACTAAAATAAGAATTAAAATCTTAGTTAGTCCTGCAAAGTTAACATTACCTTTACTAACAATCATATCAATTGCTTCACCGGCAAGTACAGGAATATATAGTGTACATACTGTTGAAAACAAAGTTAATACAAGTGAAATTATAAAAGAAAACTTGTACTTACCAATGTACTTTAAAACTCTTTTAATTACATAAGAATTTTTCATTATGATGCCTCCTTGTTACAAGACTCATAAATATCCTTATATGTTTCTGAGCTTTTAAGTAATTCTTCATGAGTACCTACACCCTCAAGAGCACCGTCATTTAGTACAAGGATTTTGTCACAATGTTCAATAGTAGATGTTCTCTGTGAAATAATAAATGTTGTTCTGTCACCCTTTGAGTCGGCAAGAGCTTGACGCAAAGTTTTGTCTGTCTTATAGTCAAGTGCTGAGAAACTGTCATCAAGAATAAGTATAGGAGTGTTTCTTACAATACCTCTTGCAATAGAAAGTCTTTGCTTTTGACCACCTGAAAGGTTCTTACCTTGTTCAAGGATAACTTCATCAAGGCCTTTACTTTTGTTACTGATAATTTCTTTTGACTGAGAAATTTCAATAGCCTTTTCAATATCTTCTGCTGTAGCATTCTTAGCACCGAAAGTAATATTTTCTTTAACAGTACCACTAAACATAGTAGCCTTTTGCATTACAACAGAAATATTATCGTTTAATTCTTCATCAGAATAATTAAGAATATTCTTGTCATTAAGAATAATATCACCACTTGTAGGTTCATAGAAACCACAAAGTAGGTTCATTACACTTGTTTTACCACTGCCTGTACCACCGATAATGCCAACAGTATCGCCCTTATCAACTGTAAAGCTAATGTTATTTAAGCTATATTCATTGTTCTTGTTGTAGCTTAGGGAAACATTTTCAAATGTAATATAGTGGTCACATTTTTTGTCTTTACCCTTAGGTTTCTTATATTCTTCCATAGTAAGAATAGCATCAACTCTGTTCTTACTTGCAATAGCTTTCATTTCTGTGATAATTAGGTTAGCTAGTTTAATAAGTTCAACAAGAATCTGTGACATATAGTTATAAAGGGCAACAACTGCACCCTGACTGATAACACCAACATCAACTCTGATTGCACCGATATAAATTAGGAAAATTACACCAAGGTTAATTACAACAAATGTTGCAGGGTTCATAATTGAAGAAATCCAACTTGCAACATTCTGTAGCTTTACAAGGCTTTGATTTTCTTCTTCAAATTCAGCAATTTCTTTATCTTCTCTTGTAAAGGCTCTGATAACTCTTACACCTTTAACATTTTCTTTTGTTCTAAGTAAAACAGAATCCAGCTTATTCTGTACACCCTTAAATCTAGGAATAGTCAGTGACATAATCACAGCAACTATAATTGCAAGAACCGGTACTACTACTGCAAAAACCAAAGCACCCTTAACATCAACATAAAATGCCATTATTGTTGCACCAAAAACTATAAACGGTGAACGAAGTAACAGTCTTAGGAACATATTAATACCGGTCTGAATTTGGTTAACATCACTTGTCATTCTTGTAATAAGTGTTGCAGAACCAATAGAATCAAGCTGACTAAATGAAAGTGACTGTATTTTCTTAAACAATGCACTTCTTAATTTAGTTGTAGCACCTGTAGCTGACTTTGCTGCAAAAAACTGAGCAAATACAGCAGAGATAAGACCTACAACTGCAAGTAAAACTAACAGTAAACAACGGTGAAAAATATAGGCTTTGTCACCACTATTGATACCGTTATCAATAATATCAGCTACTACAAGGGGAACTAAAAGTTCAAAGGAAGCCTCCAATAGCTTAAACAAAGGTGCTAAAATCGACTGCACCTTATAATCCTTTAAATAAGACAAACTTTTCATAAAACACAATCCAATCTATTCATTATTACGGAAAACAAGCCACCAAATTACTTGGTGGCTATATTCAGCTTAAAGTGAATTTATAGTGTTTTCAATTCTTTCCTTAACATTATCTTTACCAATAATCTGGCAAATAGTACATAGGTCAGGAGTATTTCTCTGTCCTGTAATAGCAACACGAATTGCCTCGGAAACCTGAGCAACATTACCCTTGAAACTTTCAGGTGACTTCTTGTATGCTTTCATATCAGTAGTAAAGCCAAGTTCTTCTGAAAGTGTCTTTACCTTATTGAACCATGTTGAGTTGTCATCATTTTCATCATAAGATTCAAGATACTTTGTTAAGATAGCCTTTACAGTTTCATTATCAAAGTCATAATCATTATTTGGAACAAACTTATCTTTAAAGAAGTATGATAGGCTTTCCATAATCTGTTTTGCATAAGCAAAGTCTTTTCTTCTTCTCTTCTGGTTAAGACCCATACAAAGAGTTAGAACCTTTTCCATATATTCTTTGTCACCAAAGTACATATCGTAATTTTCAGCATCATATTCCTTAGTCCATTGTTCTAGGAAAGAATAAACTTCTTCAAGTGACATTTTTGCAAATTCTTTCTTACAAATATCATGGAACTTCTGTAAATCAAACAATGCACCACTCTGTGACATTTTCTTTACTGAGAATGGGAATTCATTAATATCCTTATTAGGGTTCTTGTCATGCCATTCTTCAAAGTTACTGTTAAGTAGTGTTAGTAGATAAATCTTTACAGTATATGGGTGGTAACCGTCTTGACGGTAGAAGTCTAGAGAAAGTTCAGGGTCTTTTCTCTTAGATAGCTTTCTCTTCTTACCTGTTTCTTCATCAATCTTCATTAGGTGAGCAGTATGAGCATATTTAAACTGTCTAAAGCCTAATACTTGATTGAGCTGGAAGTGAGTTGGTACTGAGCTTAGCCATTCATTACCACGAATTACAAGTGTTGTACCCATTAATGTATCGTCAACTACATGAGCAAAGTGGTATGTTGGAACACCGTCACTCTTTAGAATAACAATATCATGAGTATTCTCAGGGAATGAGATTTTGCCCATAATCTTATCTTCAATTGTAATTTCTTTATCTTCACTGCCTGGGGACTTTAGTCTAAGTACCCAAGGCTTTCCTGCCTTTAGGTTTTCTTCAATTTCTTCTAATGTAAGTGAACGACACTTCGCCCACTTACCATAATAACCCGGAGTAGCATTTTCTGCCTGTTGAGCCTCTCTTAGTTGTGCATTATCTTCTTCAGTACAGAAACAAGGATAAGCTAAGCCTTTTTTAATAAGCTCTTTAGCAAATACATGGTAGTACTCTACTCTCTGACGCTGATAATAAGGACCATAGTTATTGTTGCCCTTATATTCTTGACCTGCACCCTCATCAAATTCAATACCAAAATACTTCATAACATTGATAATAATATCAACTGCACCCTCAACCTTACGCTTTAGGTCAGTATCTTCAATTCTTAGATAAAACACACCATCTGATAGGTGAGCAATTCTTTCATCTGCTACTGCAGAATATAGGTTACCAAGGTGGATAAAACCTGTTGGTGACGGTGCTATACGAGTAACCTGAGCACCTTCCTTTAAATTTCTCTTAGGGAATTTTGCAAAAACTTCTTCCCTAGTCATTTTACTATCAGGTAGTAAAAGTTCAGCTAACTTATTGTAATCCATATTATCACCACAAACTCTAAAATTTTTCTTTTTTAATTTCAAACTAATCAAAGTAAAATTTCTACTAACCTAAGTAAAAATCATACTTACGCATACTAAATTATTATAAGAGTATAGTAGTATTTTGTCAAGAATTATAAACACCATATTGAAAGTGTTGATTGACTTTATATTGTGAAAATGTTATAGTATTCTAAAGGAAATAGGTGATATTATGAAGAAATGTGAATTTTGTGGCAAAGAAATTTCTTATTTTGATATGTACTGTCAGGATGAATGTCAAGAAAATGCCAACAAATTTTATGATTTAAGAGATAAATACGGCAAACTATTTGCATTTTTAGATGCTATATTTGTATTTTTAATTCCTATCGGAATTATGGCAGGTTCACTTTTTGGTGCTATTGGTGACAGTCTGATAGTTATTGGTTTTGGTGGTTTAGGAATTATGCTACTGCTACTTCCTTTCCCGACAGAAAGTATGATTAGAAAACATCAAATCAAAAAAGCAATACTTATGTGCAGAATTTTTGCATTGATACTTATTTTAATTGCAATTATAGGCATTTTTGTAATGTTCTAAAAATCAATAAAACTGAATATTTCTTGTTTTTAGGTCAAAACTAATTTAGAAATCATTTATGGAGGTATATATATGATTGATAAAATAGCTTTGACCCTTTTAATTATCGGTGGTATTAACTGGGGTCTTGTGGGCATTTTTAAATTTGACCTTGTAGCTTTTTTGTGTGGTGGTCAGACCGGTGTTATCAGTAGAATTATTTACATCATTATTTGTCTATGTGCAATTTGGTGCATTACCTTGCTTTTCAAAGATACCACTAACGCAAATTCCATTACCGATAACAGTACAAAATAAATATTAATACACTAAAATGAATACTAAACTAATAAACGGCTGATACATAAGTACCGGCCGTTTTAGTTTGTTTAATATTAATTTTTAGAGGCTCTATAATAAATGTTGGGGTAAGAAAAATAGAGCCTATATAGAATTATGTGTCGGGGCTAATGCCCCGACACAATTACTCTTACTTTACATTAACCTTCAGATTAAGGGTTTTCACACCATTAACCTTAATTTTTATGGATGTTGTTCCCTTCTTAAGTCCCTTGATTTTTAGAGTTGTGGCGTTTGTCTTTGATGTGATTTTTGCAACCTTTGTGTTTCTATATTTGTTGTTGATTGTTGCAACTTTACCACTTACCTTAACTGTTGCTGTTCCACCCTTTTTAACCTTTACAGTTGTTTTGGACAGCCTTGGTGCAGTTGCAACAGTTACCTTACAAGTAAGCTTTTTACCTGTTGTAAGTGTAGCGGTTACTTTTGCTGTTCCTTTGCTAAGTGCTGTTATCTTACCGTCCTTAACTGTGGCAACATTTTTGTTTGATGTTGTCCAAGTCTTTACTGTTCCGCCAACAGCTTTTATGGTTTTGCTTGTGCCGGACTTTAGGGAAATATTGGTTGATGTAAGTCTTGGAGAAGTTGTAACAGTTACCTTGCAGGTGAGCTTTTCTCCTGTTGTAAGGGTTGCTGTGATTGTTGCTGTGCCCTTGCCTACTGCTGTAACCTTGCCGTTATTAACAGTCGCAACATTTTTGTTGGAGGTTGACCAGGACTTTACGGTGCCATCAATCACCTTAACCACTCTAGATGAACCAGCATTTGTATAAATCATGTTTAGCGTTAATTTGGGACTTGAAGGTATGGCTGTTGCTGTAATAGTCAAGTTATTGATAAAACCACCGTTATTCCTAAAGGTATATGTTCCGTCACCGTTGTTGATAACATCCATATTCTCCACACCTTGTTTAACGCTTATGTAGTTAATCTTGTAACCTGGCTCAGGTGAAAGAGTTGTTTCGTAGTAACCCCATACCTCCTCCTGCATATTTGAGGATGTAACATTTGTAAGATTATATGTTACATATGCTCCACCCGGGATTGTGGATTTTGGTGTGGTTGAAGTAGTTATCTGTTCTGAGGCTGTGGGATTTGATTCCGGCTCAGTTGTTGATGTAGATACCTGTGATGTATCTTCTGCAGTTATTGGCTGTGCACTGGCCGTGACTGATAGAGGGTAAGAAAAACCCCCCTCATGCTTAAATGTGTATGTTCCGTCACCGTTGTCGATAACATCCATATCCTCTTCGCCGTACTTAATGCTTATGTAGTTAATCTTGTACCCTGGTGCAGGGGATAAGGTTGTTTCGTAACCATTCCATGCCTCTTCCTGCATATTTGAGGAAATAACATTTGTAAGATTGTATGTTATGCCTGTACCTCCAGGGATAGTAGAAGTAGGCTTGGAAGATGTCGAGTCAAACTCTGCTGTGGCTGTAATAGTCAAGTTATTGATAAAACCACCGTTATTCCTAAAGGTATATGTTCCGTCACCGTTGTTTATAACATCCATATCCTCATCGCCTTGCTTAACACTTATGTAGTTAATCTTATATCCGGGTACAGGGGATAAGGTTGTTTCATAGTAACCCCATACCTCCCCCTGCATATTTGAAGAAATAACATTTGTAAGGTTATAGGTTACATATGCTCCACCAGGGATTGTGGATTTTGGTGTGGTTGAAGTGCTTATTTGTTCTATGGTTGTTGGGTATGTTTGGGATATTGATGTTGACGGATACACCTGTGATGTTGCGTTGTTGGTGACCTCTATCATTCCACTGTTTGCAATCATAACTGCAACTTCATCCATATTTGTTATAGTACCGTTCTCATATGCTTCTGTTAAAGTATAAACAGTTTCTCCATTTACCATGTAAACGCCAAGAGTGTAACCCCATGTTTCCATTTCAGGAACTGTAAATGTGTAGTCCCCTATTTTTTCGCTGTAAGACATTTGAGGTTGGTTTACTGTTCGCACATAGTAAATACTAAAATCGTTGTGTTCCCCAAAATATGCCCTGTCACTGTTATCATGGAGTATGAGATATTTTTCAGCCTGCTCGCCGAAATATTCATTATAGTTTCTTATGTACTCCACTATTGCAGGTTTATCCTGTTGAAATTTTGTTTGTGCAAGACTTTTGGATGCTGGCTGATGTTGAACTGTTGCGATTACATTAAATAGAGATAGTACATTAAAGGTAAATACCATAAAAACACATAATATTTGTTTAAAACAACGCATAAATTTACCCCCTAAACAAAACTAATTAATTATGTCGGCTTATAGCCAAGTAAAAGCTACTATCATTATCAAAATTAGTTATCCTTGTTACTGTAATGTCATAATAACCCCTGCTTGGTGGTGTAAAACAAACTGCAGTTTTATTATCATAATAGTTATAAGAACGCCAATAATCATTATTACCTCTTTTCTTTACAGTAATATTAAAAGCTGTTATTGGATTATTTTCTACATTTCCAGATGTATGTATTCCACTAACAAGATTATTTTTTGTAGAACATACAGTAATTCTCAACTGTTTATTATTATTTATATCAGCACTTGACACATAAGCACTGTCATTATATGTATCATTACCATTATTTAATGAATACAAAATACTTTCTGTTGTTACCATAGGTAACATAGAGTTTTCAACATTCAAAATACCCGCACCACCTTCTCGGGTAAATCCGGTTGTCTGTGTTGAAGGATTCATTTCATTCTCTTGACCTAAATATTTTGTACCATTTAATAATAGCGCCTTTGTCATCATTGGATTTGTCTTTAAAAGTGGATATTTCTGGATTAATTGTGCTGCAGCACAGGCAACTATTGGCGCAGCTGCAGATGTAGCTCCGCCCGTACCTATTGGCGTCCTTATCATATCTCCAGGTGCAATAATATCCGGCTTATATGGGTCTGTTGTGCCATTCAACCAACCAGAAGTTACTGTTTCCTGATCATCATCAGAACTACCAACAACTACTGCGTTATAACTCATTCCCCCAGAACCCATATTACTATTAGCATGTGGTCCGGCCATAACAAACAGAACATTGTGCTGATTAGTAACATGATCTAGCCATTTAGCATAATCACCGTATTCATTCTCGTTATCATGTCCTAATGAAACACTGCTTGTAATAACGCTAACGCCTTGAGAAATTACCCATTCGAAGGCCCCTTTCATCTCACCAGCACCTTGCAAATTATTGTTTGTAGAAGCAGCATAAAATTTTGCGTTTGGTATTCCCCCTGTATACTCACTTGTAAGCGCCGCCATAATGCTTGTTGTATAGTTCATATGTCCATTGGGAGCAGAAAGCCAATTTTTAACATCACTTGGTCTATTTGTTATATCACTATTAGCAAAACAAGTACGCTAGTATCTGGTACATATCCTTCTATTGTCCCAACTTTTACACCAGTACCATCCAAACCATATTCGTCTCTTAATTTTGTAATTCCCGTAACATCAAAATACCAAGACATATCATTTTCAACATCATATGATAATGTTCTTGAAACATTGCTACTATTAAACGAAACGATATTGTTTTCAATACATCCAGTAGTTCTTTCAAACACATCCGTTACATTTTTGTTCTCTACTACTTTTAATATTTCATCCTTTGTAAGAGTAACCTCAAAATTAGGTGCATATTTCGATGTGTATAACAAGCTCGTAGTACTAGTTCTAGATCTTGAATTGCTAGCACCATTAGACAAATTTAAAGAAAAATAACAATTGATTATTCTCTGTGTCTGGTCTAGATAACAATATAGTTTAACTAGATTTTAAATTACAATAAACATTTTTAATTAATACCTCCTCAACAGAAACTAAATAAATCTTCTTATATATAGTAAATGATTTTAATACTAAACACTATTACTTATAATTCAATTATCCTATTTTTATATTATCACAGCATAAAATCTTGTGTCAACAATATTTTGAAATTAAAATATGGATTTCAATTCTAACTTTTCACTCAATAACTGCATTGAACTCTTGTAATCAAGTGTTCTCATTGTTTTGTTATTACTCCATTCCAAATGTCCTTTTAATTTTGTGTTTAATTCTTCAATATTTCTGAATGTTTCCCATTCATAGAAATATCTTTGGTCGTTTCTATGACTTCTTTCTACCTTTCCGTTGTGCCAAGGTGTTCGTGGTGGTATTAATTTATGATTTATACCTAGTTTGTTTAATTCTATTTCAAAAGGACTTTTCACTTCACTGCTCTGATATTTATATGTGAACTCTCTTCCGTTATCTGTTTGAACAGTTTGTATTTTAAACGGAAATTCTTTCAATAACATTTTCAAAAATTTGGTTGAGTTTTCCGGTGTATGTTCTTCAAACCCATATACAAATCTCATCCTTGTACATTCATCTATTGCAGTCCATTGATAAAAATGCTTTCCGTCCCTTAAAGCCTTACCTCTTAAGCAATTATATGACACTTCTTTTACATCTATCTGCACCTTTTCTCCAGGTATTAACAGTTCCGGATATCTTCTATGCTTACGGCTCTTTTTCTTGGCCTTTTTATATTTTACTAAGCCCATTCTTTTAGCTGCATATATCATTCCTGAGTAGCTTCTTGTATATCCTTTTCTCTTTAAATCACTGTATACTCCATCCCACCCATATCTTTCATAGCACTTTTTGAAAGAATTTCTAATTTGTCTTTCTTCTCTTTTTGTGTGCCTGTTAGAATGACTATGTGGTCTGTGTGATTTAGGCAATAGCGATTGCCATGTACCATCATATTGTTTACACCATCTCTTTACACTTGAAAGACTTACACCGTACATTCTACTTGCTTTGCTTTTTCCTTTTTTTTAGTGCGTATTTTACTATGGCTTGCTTTTTCTTTGCTTCTTGTGTTATCATATTCATGAGGAGTACTTCTTTCTTAGGTTAATGTTTTTTTAGCGATTCCATTACACCATATTTTGAAGTTACTCCTCTTTTTCATTGCTTTCAATATTATTTATTATTATGCCTTGCAATCCTGTTAGTTTTTCGATAAAATAAGCGTAGAGCATATTTTTGACCTCCGTTCTGGTTTTTTGTCAATTCCATTTTAACGGATTTTTCAAATTTATGCTCTACTTTTTTATATTTTTTTCGTAGGCTCTATTTTTCTTACCCCAACATTTATTATAGAGCCACATCTGAATTAAAGTAACTCATCAAATCCCCTCGCAAAAAGTAAGCAACCAAAAATAATGAATAGTATTAAGTTAGATAAATGATTGATAGGAAACAAAACTATGCAAATTAAAAAACTCGCCGACCAGCCCATTGATATATAAAGGAAACAAACGAAAAAAACGAGCAACCGAAAGGCTACTCAAAAGCAAGGATGAATATAATTAAAAAGCCAAATTAAAACAGTCAAAAGATATAGAACTCCCCAACTTACTAATGCATAGAGGAAGTTTCCTACCACGCTTGAAGATTACACATCAGAATTAAAGTAACTGATGAAATCCACTCGGGGACAACAGTACACTGTACTGTTGTCTAATCCCTCGCCTTCTCGCCCAGTTGGATTCTATGGGATAAACAAAAGCAGAGTAGCTATTGCTACTCTGTTTCCGTTTGGCTCCCCCAACTGGGCTCGAACCAGTGACATCATGATTAACAGTCAAACTATAAATGTTTATAAATGGCTTATCTATGCGATTATTATAAATATCTGTTGTTTATCCGTTGTATTAAAATTAATTAAAAATATTTATAATTTTTTTAAAAAAGTATTGACTTTTGTATATACAAATGTTATAATATAGACAGTTAAGAAAGGTAAACAATCTTAACAAATAAGGTGGCAAGTGCCGGAAAGGAGTTACATATGGATGATATGAGTGTAAGCGAATTACTCTTACAAGTAGCTGAAGAAAATCAGACAAGAAAAATCTTAGCAATTCTTCAAGAAAGCAAAAATCTTGAAGAGGCTACCGAAAAAGTAAAAGCTCTACTTAATAAATAAGTAGAGCAACAACCAAAATTGAAACTTGGATGGTTCACTTGCCACCATCCTTGTTTCAACTTAATAATAACACTATTTGAACTGAAAGGCAAGTAAATAAAATGGCTTATGTAAAAAAGACTAACAATCCAAAAATGGGCCGTCCTACCGTTGAACCACGCACAGAGTCATTATTAGTTAGACTTTCTAAAAAGGATATGGCTAATCTTGATTACTGTACTCAACAAACAGGACTTAAAAAAGCAGATATTGTAAGACAAGGAATTTCCCTTGTTATGCAAAATTTACAATCAAATAACCCACAAAAGTAAAACAACCCCACAGCAGTATCAGAACTGTTGTGGGGTTGCTTGCACGAAAAATTGATTTTGTTTTACTGTTTTTAAAAATTACTGATTTGTTTTAAAGTTTGCTCAAAATTTTAAAACTTTAATTAAACATTTCAAAAGTTTTGAAAATCTCTTTTATAATTTTGTAAATCGTTTAAAAATGAAGTTTCAAGTGTTAAAATCCTTAAAAATTACACTCAAAATTTAAAACATTAACGATAAATTTCAAAAATTAATTATTATCGTTAATTCTTATTAATAAATGTAATACATTCTGCCATTATTCACATCTTTACTGATAAGTTTTGCATATTTGCAACCGGCATACTTACCTTTAGTAATCGTACAAATGAGCCTAAACTTATGACTTGCACCAAGTTTGGTATCGGTTTCAAACTTTGTTTCTGCCCTATTAAGTCTGCGTACTCTTGTACCTTTACTAACTGTAATTGTCTTGTAGTTAGAGTGAGTACAAGCATTACCAAGATGACTTGTAGCAATCCAACCTGTTGTCAATAGTGCCTTAACCTTTACCCAGCCTGTGCTATCATCTTCAATAACTTGTACTGTTTTACCTTTTTTTAAAGTTTTAAGTTTTGCACTAGCATTACCGATTGGGTCCTTAAAGCTATATTTATATAGTCCTGCATTACCTTGTAGTTTAAATTTCTCTTTTTTCTGTAGTTTCTTAGTTACAGTTTTTGCCAACTTGCCTAATCGACCATAGAGCCAATTGCCTGGGCAACTCTTATTATCAAACCATCTATGGACAGTTAGCACCATTTCATTTGACTTAGGGTTATAATTCAAGGCTTTTGCTTTGTCATTAAACCATAACAACTTTGTTTTGTTGTTTCTCTTGCAAATATCAACACACAACTTCACAAGAGATTTGTATACTTTACTGTTCATAGTATAAGGTTCTTCAAGTCCACTAGCACATTCAATTGTGACTGCTCTTTGGTCATTTGCATTACTAGAAGAACACCAGCTACGGTTTTTCTCCTCAACAACAAGTGCTACTCTACCATCTGTGCCAATACCATAGTTGCAACTTGCCTCTCTTGATGGACTTGTAAAGCAATTGCAAATAGATTCAGCTGACAACTGACCAACCACACAATGTGGTGTAATTCTGTCAATGGTGTGAGTTCTTAGTCCTGAATGGTTTGGACTTAATTTAGTTACACTTACAAGTTTACTGTTACTCATTTTTATTATCCTCACTTTCATCTGTTTTATTTTCTACAACTACTTTTAGTCGTTTAATAATAGCAACCAAAAATTTAGGTAGTGGTATGCCTATTTCTGCAAGATTTTCTAATACAGATATTAGTTCATTGATAATAAACCAGATGGTCACTATCATTCCAATACAGTAATTAATCTTAATATCAATGCCTACTTGCGTTAGTGCTGATGATATTAGATAATCTGCAACAATGCCAACTGTAACTGCCACTATGTAACCTATCTTTTTGATAATACCTACTACACCTATCCTACTGTTCAAAGAGTGTGACACATAAGCCTGTGCCATACCTGTACCATAATCAATAAGCATTACTATAATAAGTACAATAAATGGTACTAGTAACACATTCAAATAAGCAACAATAGCACCGGCTACTGTTGCAAACAAGATTTGTAAAAAGTTTTCTTTCATCTTAATTCTCCTTTTTTTATTTTAATCACTAATTTGTTTTGGCTCATAGTAAATATGACCATATAAATATTGATAAGCTGATACATCACCTCCAGGAACTCTTAATGTTACCTTGCCAGTGGTATCAATAAACATCTTAGCCACAATACAATCACTACCAGCAAGTGTTTTTGTTAAAAAGACTTGGAACATTTGCGATTGAGATGGGTAATAAGGACTTGCTATTGATGCAATTTCAAGCAAATTACTTGCAGATATTGCACTTGTAAATTTTAGTGAAAAGTCAAAATAGCATAAATTATTACGATAGGTAATTCTATTCAAAGCATTGTCAAAATCTGTTGTAACTTTTGACTGTAAATATGGTTCATATTTACTAATAATATCAGCACCTTCTATGTTTATAAAATGATTATATCCATTGAACGAAATCTGTGCATCTTTCACATTACTCATTACAGCATTAATATTTGGCGAATTGAAACTACAGTTATTGCAACAAATACGCCTTGCAAACGGTGATATGCCATCATTAAATTTAAAAATCACAGGAACAATATCACTATCATACAAGTGATAATTGTTGTAATAAGTACAAGAGTTTAACGATAAATCGTAACTTGTCCTTAATAAATAGCCTGTTTCATATGTATCGCACTGACATTGCGATAAACTAGCAAAACCAGCAAAATGACTAAAGAAAATACTATTTGAAACATTGCCGGTTAACCATGCATGGACTTTACTGTAAAAGTTCGTTCCACCGTTGAAAATTGCTTTTTTCATGTCTACGATTACTAGTTCCGTAAAGTGGCAATCACTTGTGGCATTGTAGATAGCCCTGCTGTCCGGTGTGCAATCCCCAACAATAGTTCCATTCTGACAAACAAAAGAACCCCCTTTTTGGATATTAATTGCAGTTGTTTTGCAATTTTTAATGAGGAAATTTTCTAAGTTGAATTTAAAAGAATACACTAAATCAATAAAACCAGCTACACCGTTACAGTCTGCTGTAATATTCTTAACAACAGTTTTTACATCATTCTTTGTATTTGCTGAACCATCATATGTAAGCATATAATTCATTGTCTTTTTAGCCTTTAAAGTTGACCAACTGCCATCAATAATAAGCACAGCAGTATTTGACAAATCAAGTGGTTTACTGATACAGTATGTTTTTCCACTTCTTAACTTTAGCTGAACTCCATTTTTTAAACAATAGTCAATAGCAGATTGTAATGCTTCTGTGTCATCATAAATTCCATCACCAACAGCTCCAAACACTTCTGGGGATACTTCATTTTGACTGTATGTAATAAAGTCTTGCAAGTTATCAAATTCTTTTAGATAATCAAATTTGTTCATAACAAAGATATTTGTTATTTTACATTTGATATTTGTTTTTTCCGAAAAATATACTTGATAAATATTTAATGCATTTCCAATGTCAACTTTGGTTACAAATCTGTGTATTTTACCATCTGTAACTGCCCCTATGTTACCTAAATCAGTAAATACATTGTCTTGTCTGATACAAAAATGGAAATCAGTATTAGTTTCGTAGTCAAACCCTATAAAATAAGTTCCTTTTCCTACATTAACATCTTGAATAAAATTCCAATATGATTTTTGGCTATTATCTGAACTAGTCGTAATATTATAAGACTTGTCACTACTATCATAGTAGCCTACATTATCGTCATTATCTGATACAAATTTACCACATTGTTTTTCATTGATAAAATCAGCAGTATTGGTTTTGTTAAAAAGCAACATTTCATCTTTTACATTAGAACTATTTAACTGATGTAGTAAAAATTCAGCGTAGTTAAAAAATGTATCTTTTTCAGTATCATTATAAACAACAATACTACTATCTACATAGCTTGGTAGCTTAATCTTATCTGGTGTGTTGTCAACATAGATTTTCTTTAGATTTTTGCAATTTTTTAACGCTGGTTCAGCTACAGTTGTTACATCCTTGCTAATATAAGCAACAGTAACTTTATCGTTATTAGTTGCAAAATTTGAACCTAAGCCATTGTCAGATGAAGATAGTAAAATTTTGCCGTTTGCATCAAATAAATAACTATTGTCAAAGCTAAATTTAGCATCTAACATTGATTTCGTGTAAAAAGGTACTTGACCTGTGCCACCCACGTAAGACTTAACCAAGATGATGTTAATTTTAGAACCATTGTCCGGTTGGTTCTTAAAATTCAAATAGTAGTTATTTCCGTTTCGTATAATCGTATATTCACTAGTACCATAAATATGACTTGTCTTTTCATTCATTACAATTAAACTGTCACCGGGACTATAATTTTTGCCTACAAAGAAATCGACAAACGTACCGTTAGCAATTCTTGTTTCCATGCTTGTTAATACTTGTGTGTTGACGTTCAAATCTTTAGCAATACTGTTCCTAACAGCTTTGTAATCTTCTTGCATTTGCAAAAACAAATCTGATGTATCTACTTGTTTTATTACTCCTGTCACAAAACCACAAACTTTTGTATCTAATCGATAGTCTGATATATCAGATGTAGTAATTTTTGTTGCATTGGCATTAACTTTAACTTCTGCAAGTTTTAAATCATAAATACTACTATTTCTTGTTATTGAAACTGCTGTTGGTGTTGGTGATGCAGGACCTTTAAGTATCTTAATACTAATAGTTCTGGCAGTATAGTCTAGCCTGATTACTACTGTATCTATTCTGCCATAGGCTGTATCTGATGCATCAATGCTATAGTTAACCGTCTTATCATTTTCAATCCATTTTTCATTGATATACGCTTTGCCTGAGCCGATATTAATCGACATATCATTATTTGATGTAACAATCAAAGCCTTTCCTACTTTTTCAAACACACCATTTGTTATTAATCCTTTGAAGTAGTTACCTAACTGGTCAGCGTTATACCTTCTATCTCCATTTACGCTATTAAAAAAACCGTATGTAATCATTAAATTCACCTCTTATTAAAGAATAGTTGCACTATTATAAATTTTTTGGTCATCTAAAGTTAAAGTAATAGTATAACCACTATCATCCCAACATTCTGTAGCTTCTGTTAGTGTTGCTTCACCCCATAATCCACTTCCAAGGTCTTCAACTTCTACTATGTTACCAACATCATACAATGTTCTAAAATCATCTTTATTAGCAATAATAGTGCCTTCAAATGATTTTATATTCATTACTTCTGATTTATGTAATTCCTCAGAGCCTTTTTGAATTAAACATTTTTCGTAATTGTCGTGAACATTGCCAAACATTTCTGACACCTTGTCAGTCGTTAAATTTGTTGCATCTACGTACATTTCACGTCTGAATAGTCCTTGATACAGTGTTTCTAATTTTTGAAGTCTAAAAGCCTGTCTAACCCATTGTGAACGTCCTTCGCCCTCACCGAATACTACCGCACAGTTTTTCCAATTCGTATAGTCTGTTGTATATGTTAGATTCTGTACATTTTCGTTTTCTTCCGAAAAAGTATAATCAACTTTTTCTCTTTTGTACAATTCAAAATGAATATAACTATTTTTATTGTCATATGCATCCCTGTCAAACCATATCTTCATTCCAAAATTATTAGCTTGGCAAAGTTCTGTTACTTTGTCAAGTAAATTTTCTCCGGTATATTGTGCCGTAATAGTTTCGCCTTCGTTTGCCATTACTTTGATGTCAAACCCTTTTACATAACGTTCAGCAGAGTGTTTTGTGTCTCCTTCGATAACAATCGGGATGAAGTTCTCTTTGACAATGCTATTAATTATGTCACTTGCTTTTTCATTCTGAAATTCAGACGACCAAATAATACGCCTACTCAAATATGATAATAAATTTCTTCCACTCACTGTAATAAATGTGCCATTTTCAATGTCTTTAGTGATTTTCGTTTTTTCAATAATCATTAAATCAGTTGGTACATCATCACGTTGTACATAAATTGCCGTATCTAACAGTTCTAACAATTTCTTACTAGCTGGTATGTATAATTCAAAATCCCCCGGAGAGTTGTAACGGCTAGTCCATATAAGTGATTTATAGTTGTCTATAACTCCAACGGGCTGATAACTGCCATCAAGTAAATACACTTCCATAATTACACCCCTTGATATTTTTTGTTAACAATAAATTCTACTTGCATATTAGTACTTCCGCTTTCTGCTGTATAATAGAAATCATTATAACCGGGAACACAAGTTATCCACTTTGTGCCATACTTTCTTTTTGATAAAAAGTTTTTCTTGCTACTTTCAGTATACAAATATATTGACTTTTCCCCAGCGTTGCTATTAATTACAATTTGCTGATTAGCCGACATTGTATAATTAATAGTAAAAGTATCCCCCGTTGTTCTGTTTGTGATTGAAGGGTTAGTAACAGCACCACCAACGGCAGTTATTTTAACTATAATACCCGTATTAGCTTCGCCTACATCAACTAGTTGTGATATTCTTCCTTTGCCTTCGCTTATAGCCTTCCCCGGTGGCCAACTAATTGAAAAAGGAAATTCAAACAAACTTTCACTATCAGTAAAACCAATAACATCTTCTGTAGTTGAAATAAAATATGGCTGTGGGCAGATTATAGATATTTGTGGTTGCTGAACCTTGTCAAAAAGATTTGTTTCAAATTTTTCAACGATACCTTTTATGTAAACATCTCGGTTATCATTGGTCCAATATAGTGTTATTTTTGCCTTACAAGCGAAAAATCTATATAATTCCAGTCTGTTCAGTTCTATTGGTGGCTTAATGTTAAGTGTAATAACTATGTTTCTTTTCTCTGCTCTCATTGAATTCACTAAGCAACCGTCTGTGTAATATAAGCTAGAAGTGTTTATATTCGTATCCGGAGAAGTTAAGCCGTCAACGGATAAGATGTCATATTTATCTCTTACTTGCGAAAAATCAAGTCTTTCACCGTTCTGTGTTTCTACTATTAGATTAAACATTCTTAACCACTTCCATCTGCTTAATTAAATTCTTAGTATCTCTATAAATGTCCAACCTTGAAAGAGGTTGTGGGCTTGTGTTTGTTTGATTGAAAGTATTATTAACAGTTGTGTTGTTATTAACAGTTCCGTTAACTTTATCTTGTGTAGCCTTGCTAACACTATTATTAACATTAGCTAAATTTGCCCTTGCTTGTCTTAGTCCATCTGTAAAAATTGGGTCAAGTTCAAGGCTCTTATTAAGCACTTTATTTGCTGACTTATAAGCCTTTTCTGCTGTATTCTCATACGCATTAGCTACCGATTTTTCGCTATTTTCAGCACCAATTACAAGACCTTTTCCAAACTGTTCACTTACCCACATAGCTTTTTTACTAGGTGAGTGAATACCTAACCAGTCTTTTACAGTATCAACTATAGTTCCGGCTACACTACTTGCACTATCTATTAATTGATTGATTAAAGAATTGTTTTCAAGTCCTTGAATCAGTCCAGATATAAAGTTTTCACCAACGCTATTAGATTTAACCTTGTTGGCTTCCTTTTTAGCTTTATTCATAGTACTTTTAGATGCATTACCCACTTGGCTATTGTTCTTAACAATACCTTTTGTAATTTCACCTACAGTTGTTTTACCTGTAAAGAAAAATTCACTTGCTTTATAGTCTGCACCTTTTTTAGCTTCGCCTACTGCATTTTTTGCAGAGTTGCTAACTTTGCATTTATTCTTGTTTAAGCCTTCTGTGATTTTGTCAGCACCTTTTGTACCTGCAAAAAACAATCCTTCTGCTGTATGTAAAGCCTTTGTTTTTGCTTCATCAACAACTTTCTTACTTGTGTTACTAACTTTTTTCTTTTTACTCTCAATGCCATCTGATAGTGCTTCACCAGCATACTGACCACTGTTTTTTAATTTTGTTAATTCTTTGTCAGCCTTATCTACCATTGACTTAGCTGTATTAACCATTTCTTGTGAAACACCCGGTGTACCTTCTTTTAGTTCTTTTTTCAAATTTTCATAGTACTTTGAAAAATTCTTTTTTTGTTGTATTAATGTTTCTAATGTTGCGTTTTCTGCTGTAACAAGTCCACTTGTCATATTAGATACTGCATCATTTATTTTGTTAATATCACCTGTTGCCATAGCAGATGTAACACCCTCGTAATTTTTTATTGTTGTAACATATCCTAAATATGTTTCTTGTGCATCATGAAATTTCTTACTTGCATTTTTTGCCGTTTTTGATAAGCTATTATTAATTTTTTGCTGAGAACCGTTTACTTCTGACACTAAATCAGTAAAATCCCTTTGTGCATAGTAGTCTTCACCTTTGTGTTCTTCTTTATATTCTTTTAACTTTCTTTGTGCAGTTCTTAACTTTAAATATTCACTATTCAATGCTGTTTGTGCTTTTTCGTTTGCATCTTTTGCATTAGTCATATTAGTATGTGCTTCTGTTATGTTTGCTTTTGCTTTATCGTAAGAATCACCATATGCACTTTGCTGTGCTTCTGCTCTTTTTACCGCAATAGCTTCTTGCACTTTTTTAATTACATTATTGTAAGATGTAATTACATATCCATTGTTTTTGATTTCTGTATCTAATGCATCTGACAATGTAGATGTAATAGTTTTTGAACGCTCTTCGTATCCTTTTTTGACATTGCCATTTTTATCAGTTATTTGTTGCAATTCGCCTAATAAAGTTTCATAATAACCAAATTCGTTAGTGTTATCTTGACTTGCTTTCTGTCTTTCTTCTTTAAGTTCTTTCCATTTTTTTGTTTCTTCGTCAATAGATTTATATAATTCATCATGCTTAGACTTCATTTCTGATGTTTTGTCTGAATTCTTCCCGAACAAATCGTTAAGTGCCATGAAAGTAGTAACTAATGTACCGGCTATAGTTACTATTGCACCGATAGGGTTACTACTCTGTGCAATATTCAACAATTTCTGTGCAGTTGTTAAACCCTCTGTGGTACTTCTGAGGGTAGAAAATGTTGTAATTAGATTAGTAATTTGTGTTGCAAAAGATGATACCTTTTTGCCTATAAAGATAGATAGTAAATATCCACCTACTGTTTTCGCTATAGTTCCAATCGTTGGCAAGTTATCAATAGTCCATTCAATTCCATCTTCCACATCCGGTAGGAAATCTTTTAGAATTGGCTTAATCAACTTTGTTTGTACAGTTCTATATAGGACTTTAAGTTCACTGTCAACATCATCATAAGCAACATCATTAATTTTTTGCATTGATTTTTTTGTTTTGTCAGCTTGTCCGTCGACATTCATCAATGCTTTTACGCCGTCAATACCGAGGTCTTCCCACATTGTACCGAATAAGTCCACACCGGCTTGATTCTGCTTTACTTGATTGTCCATGCTGAATAATGCCTTTAAAGTCTTTTTAGTGGCACTCTGTGCTGACTTGCCACCCTTTGCGAACTCTTTACGCATTTTATTTGCATTAAGTCCAACAAGTTGGAAACCTTCATCAGTACTAGTTGCAGTATCCTTAGTTCTGATTCCAAATTCCTTCATGGCATCTCCTAACTTATCAACGCTAAATGTACCTGTATCAGTACCATTTTTTAATGAATTAAAAAATTCATCAGCGTTATAGCCTAACTGCTTATAGTGTACTGAATATTCATTAATGCTATCTAATAAGTCATCATTCTTATTTAGTCCATTCTGAGCACCTTGGACTATAAGATTAAAAGCTTCTTCGCCACTCACACCGAACTGGTCCATAAGCATATTTACGGCACGCATACTTTCTTGGACATCAAAACCGAATGTGTCACGCATAACAAGTGCATTATTGGCTAGTTCTTTTATCTTTGATGGGTCAGTTTCTTTTGTTGTCTGTACTATCTGTGCTAGTGTTTCTGATAGGTCTTCGTAGCTATCGCCCATGCCATCATCATATAGTTCATCTAAGACACCTTTATATTTCTGTAGTTCTTTACCCTGAATACCCGTCTGGTTGCTGAAATTGTTATAAGCCGTTTCAACACTACTAATGTCAGTAACCATATCTTTAAGCTTATCAAGTACAACTTCAACACCGTCAGCAACAAAAGTTGACATAGCACCTTTAGCAACTGTAAAACTACCGTCTAAGTCCTCTGCATTATCCCCTACATCTTTAAGTTCTCCGGCATATTCCTCAGCCTTGCTTTTTGCTGATGAATACTTTTCCTTATTATCATTTAAAGATGTGGATAACTTTAATAATTCTTCTTTTAGTTTCTTTGCTGATTCGCTATTTTTGCCTTGTTCAAGTACTGCATTAATATAAGACTGCTTTAATTCATCAACTTTTTTAGACTGACTTTCTATTTCTGCTTTTAGCTTTTCTGATGCAGACTTACTTTCATCTTCTTTGGCTTTTAAATCAGCTAGTTTTTCACTATACTTCTTGATTTGATTTTCAGCCTTAGCAATAGTAGCAGACTGATTATTAATCTTAATCTGTAAATCTTGTGCTGATTTAGAGTTTTCTCCTTGCTCTTTGGCAACTAACTCATACTGCTTTTCTAGATTTGTAAGTTTAGTTTTTTCAAGTTCAGTAACTTTATTAAGTGCCTTTAGCTTTTCACTAACACCGTCAGTTGACTTTCCCCAATCATCTAAACCTGCTGTACTCTTTTTAAATTCTGAGTTAACAAGCCTAATCTGTCTATTTGCATCAGCAATGTTTCTTTTGAATTCACTTAAATCAATTTTAAATTTTGTGGTCGGATTTTCTTTTTTATTAGTCATAATTCATCACACCCAATTATCTCCTGCCGGTCTTCTAATAACCGTCTTTTTACTTGCTGATTTCTTTATCTTTCTATCGTGTTCATTTATCATTTGATATGTTTTAATTAATTCGTGAAATTTGTAGTATCTTAATCTCAAAGGATTAAGAGAACTATATCTATCACACAAGGCTAATTTCATATCAAACAAAGTTGCAGAAAGGGTAGGTTGCTTTTGCTCCCTACCCTCAGTTAGTTTTTTGATGTACCGAATACATTGTTGATGTCACTAATACTATACTTGATAATATCTACTACTGTGTTAACTACTTCTTTGAAATTGATGTTTCTTAGTTCCTCGTCTGTAATCTGTGGAAAAACATCTTTAATAATAGGCTTACACATTGCGTAACTGTTCATTGCTACAGTAGCAATAACATCATATAAGTTAACTGAGGTATCTTCCTTATTTTTTAACAGTTTATCAAGGTTAATAACCTCAACAATATCTTCAACAGTACCCATCTTTAGATTTACTTCTTCTGTTTGATATGTTTTTACGATTTTATTTTTCTCATTTCTAATGTTAAGTTTAATCATTTATTTCACCTCTTATATATGACAAAAAAGCAAGGCTACTAATTTATGTAACCTTGCTTTATTTTATTATTCAGTAAAAATTGTGTCAGGTGTTTGAACTTTCGCAAAAAAATCACTTTCAGTAATTGACTTATTTGCTGAAGTATCAACTGTAACTGCTCTTGCTGACTTTGGATTACTATTTTTGTCTAGAAGTTTTGCAAATCTATGTGTAGTGTTAATACCTGTAAATGTTAGTTCTTGTCCTTTTGCTTCTGTACCATCATCTTCTGTAGTATGTGTATCATCCGGAATATTAAATGTACCTTTTAATCTCCACACATACATTTCTGTACCGTCTGTTAACTTTGTTACATAACCAAAAGCAAAATACTTTTGTTCTCTTTCACCTTCAACCAGAACACCTTTGGTTTCATCATACTTCTGACCTGTAATATCTGCATATACTGCAAGTGGCAATGCTGATGTATTAACACTTACTTCATCATTACCTGTAGAACTAACTGTAACCATAGGCTGATTGTCATAGTAATGTGGTTCATTACTTGACTCTGTTGATTTACTAATCTCGCTTACACCTGCAAGACTTTTTACTACACCATAAGTAATTTCTTCTGATGTATCTTTAGTAATCTCTGCGTATACTGCGTGTCTAACACCACGAAATTCTTTTACTTCAACTGCTGTACTACTCATTTATATTCTCCTTTATATCAACTTCGATAATAAACTGTGTAACCTCTACCGGTGTGGGTATTTTCCTCACTTATAACTGAATGACCATCACCGGATACAACAAATCTATTATCTTTTAATTTTTGTTTCAACTCTCTTAAAACTGTATAAACCCGTTCTGGGTCGGTACTATAAAAATTAACATCATATTCGTATATAATGCTATTTTCGTTGTTATCATAGTAGGATTCACTATCACTAGAACTATTCCAAAATGTAAAGAAGTCAGTTGGATAAGGTTCATCTTTAGCAAGTGTTCCTTGCAAGAAAAAAGGATAGTTAAAGCTACTTATAATTTCTAATAGTTTATCTTCCATTTCTTAATCTCCTAACTGCTGTACATACTTTTGAAATATCTTGTTTTGCATTTCAAAATTTTCTTGCTTGGTTTTACTTCCATACAAGTCACTTCTAAATTTTCTATCTGGTTTCATTCTTGGTGTACCATACATTAAAAAGATTGAAGCTAAACCACCTTCAGCAATATCAAAACCAACATTAACACTATAAAAATCGTGTCCCTCTTTAGTAATTACCGGTTCTCTGTATAGTGATTTTCTTGTTTCACCTGTTACAGTATGTCTATCAATATCTTTGCTTATTTTCTCTGTTACATTCTTATGTGTAGCAATTAAACATTCTTTAGCAATTTTATCTGTGTTCTTATATAAGCCATTAAAACGTTCTGCTAACTCAGTAAAGCCTGATATATCAAACCATACTTTATTTTTTGACTTGGCCACATCAAGCACCACCTTTAATAGCTCTTACCTTGAACTGCACAAACTGATTACGGTTTTCAATGTTTTCGGGTTCGCTAATAATTTCATATGTCTTATTATTAACTATTAGTCTGCAATTCGCTGTAATGTCTGGTCTATACCATGTTTCTACTACTGCTGTATCTTCTACGATAATAACATTGTTGCTGACCTTCTCTGTACCACCAAATGAACGAAAACAACAGTATATAATATCCTTTGTTTTGTATGTCTTTGTTAGTACACCTTTTTTAGTTTCAGTAGTGACCGTCTGTAGTTCTGCAACCGAGTTGAATATTGTTGTTGGTCTATACATATTCATCACCTACTGTAAATGCCAACTGTGTAACCCTCTCTTTGAAGTAGTTAGAGAGTTCACCGGCACCGTAATTCCAAAGGTCAGCAACACCACGAGCAATAGCACCTGTAGCAAGTTGACTATCTACTACAACGCTATCAACACCAGCTGACAACATATATTGTTTAACTTCATCAATATAAACTTGTAATGTTTCATTCTGATAGTCACCTGTAATGCCTAATGATGCTTTAACTGCCTTTAGTAGTTTTTCATCTGTCATAATGCTATTGCTCCTTTGTTATTAATTATTCACCCTTTTTAATAAGCACAACACCGTTAGGGTCAATTAGCTTGCCGTCTAAAATCATCATTAACTTATTCTTGATTTTGTTATTATCGTTATCGACCCACTTAGTAGCCGTCATATCTAGATTTGTATTAACTGCGTAATCGGATAGGTTACAGAACACTGCAACTACATTTGAAGCTTTTGCATCTTCGTATGATGGTAAAATATCGTCCTCAACAGTTTCAACATCTTTGCCCATGAATCTGTACTTTTCTTCACCGTCAATTCCGTAATTAGTTCTGCCTACTGGTTGGCCATTATTATCAACCATACCATCAATCTTTTCATCAAAGGTTGACTGGTTCATGATAAAGTTACCATTACGATAAGCTTTCTTAATCTTAGCTTTAACTTTGTGCCAACCTTCCCAACTACCAAATTCTTCTGCTGTAAGTGTAATTACATTTTTAACACTAGTGTCTTTAATAATGCCTAAAGGCTGACCTACACCGGTACCATTGAAAATGGCAATTTCAATAGCTTTAATCATTGCTTCAGTTGCAAGATTAATAAATTCTTGCTGGAAAACTTCAAGAGTTGTAACATTTACAAGAATTGACTGTGCTAGTTTACATTCAATACCATAATAATTGAATGAAATTGACTTGTTTGCAGTAAGTTTCTGATCTTCACTTGCCGTAGCTTCATCAATCCATTTTGCAGATGGCTTTAAGTCAATTACAGGGAAATTAACGCCACCCTGTACATTTAGCTTTCTAACCTTAGCAAAAATGTTGCCGTAGCTTTCTAACTTCTTAACAATTTCGCTTACGATTGTTTTAGGAATAACGGCTGATGCATCAGTAGTAGTTGTTGCTTCTCTTAGTTCAGCCGGAATAGGAACATTTCTGCAAATGTAATTCATGAACGCTGTTCTATATTCAACTGTATCTGATGGGTCTTCTTCTCTCTTCTGTGGCTGACCGTTTTTTAGACCGAATGAACCACGAATTTCACCATTGATAACTCTAGAACGTGCATCAGGGTTGTTGTTTTTGCTTTCGCCGTTGTTGCCTTCGTTGTCACCTTCGTTGTCACCTTCATTGTTATCGTCATCTTCTAGCTTTTTGAGTTGTTCTTCTGCATCATTAATTTCATCTCTTAACGCAATAAGAGTTTGACCAATAGAACGAACTTCAGCAACATCATTACTATTCTGTGCTCTTTCCTGTAGTTCTTTGAATTTTTTCTTTTTTCTTTCAATAAGTTTTTCAAAATATTCTTTCATTTTCATTCTCCTTAAATACTAAGTAATTTAATTTTTTCTAGTTCTAGTTCTAACTGCTTATCGTCATTATCCAATGACCTCTTTGCACTATCCAGTACATCTTTGACACTCTCCAATGCCATTTTATCTCTAGCAGATATACTAGTATCTTCATATGCCGGAAATGTCACTGCTGACACTTCAAACACTTGTGAAATAGCTTTAATTCTTCTTGTTGGGTGGTCTGTCTTTAAGTCTTCCCATTCTTCGTCATCAATGTAAAATGCGAATGACATACCGGATATATCACCACGTTTAACTGCTGAATATAATTCCTTAGCTTTAGAATTACCTTCTACATCAAGATTAACTCTAATGTTCATACCTTCATCATTAACCGTCATTTGCATTGTACTGTTTTTATTGTTGTTTCTACTTCTAGCCAAAGGTATCATATTAAAATCATGGTTAACTAGAAATCTAACATCTTTAAGATTTGTATTTTTTAATGCACCAGGTTCTATAATTTCATCATAATAACCTAGATTGGTTTTGCTATTATAAACAATAGGCTGACCTTCAATATAAGTACCGTGTTCTTCATCTTCCATGGCTCTTATTTCAAAGTCATATGCTCTAACTTCGTGTTGCTTATTCATTACTTTCATCCCCTACTTGATATTTTCTTGCATCATTTACATTAACATAGTTCAGCGACTGCATTCGCACACCTTTCAATTCAGCTAATGGCCTTAAACCTAAAGCAGTTCTAGCTTCGTTTTCAAATAGACTTCCATGGTCCCCTAGTAGTCTTATCATCTCTAAAATTTGTGACTTGGTCATAAATTCTAGTTTATTAGCATAGAAAACCACTTCGTTATTAAAGCCTTTTTCACGTTTTGTAAATAATACCTTTGTAAAAGCTTGTCCTAAAGATATAATAAGTGGTTCAAGGGTCTTCTGATAAAAAGCTTCGTACTGCTCTGCCGTATAATCTGCTGTAATGATTGGTAAAGAAACTCCATAATGTCTGAGAATTTTATCATCAACAAATTTTAATGTGTCTGCATCAACAAGTTTAGTTTCCTTTTTGATTGGTACAAATTCACTTTTGAGGTCCAACGGTAGAAAGCCACTTTCAGCATTTTTTAGTTTTGTTTCTAACTCTTTCAATGCTTTTTCTGTCTTGCCATCATCAAGCATACCGTTATATTTCACAACAGCGTTAACGGCATAACTAGCTTTCATAGCTTTGGCCACACCTTGAAGTAATGTGTGGTATGTATCTAGTGTTGTTAGTAGTGCACTGTTATCCGGCTGACCATTTAAGTCGCCACCCATAAAGTCATTTGTTGCATATCTCATTTTCCAATGAATTACATCCGATTGTTTTAAAATATAATCCGTTCCATTTGGAAAATAGAAATGAATAAATAATGCATTACTATCGTCTTGAATAAAGTCCACTTGTGTAGGCTGAATAGGATATAAAGCTTCAAGTGTTCGTGTTGTAACACCTCTATCACTTTTTTCACGCCATACAGGAACGATAAATGCATTTAAATTTAGCAACAATAGATTTGTTGTCTTTTCCAAGAAATCTGATGTAGTCATGAATTCGTTTGGCTCATTCAGTACCGGTTGAATAGAATTGCTTTTTGACGGTTCAGTATCACCGTTAGTACTGCGTATAATGTGTTCCGGTGATAGCTTCTTCATTTCTGCTGAAATACAATTAATACACTGCTGTACAATATCATTCGAATAGATGTTAGTTCCAAATTGACTAAAGACTGGAGCATAACCATTCATCATATCAATGTAATGTTTATTTTGCTTTTTAGCAGATAGTTTTGAAAATATGTTACTAAAAAAGCCCAAAGTTATCACCTCATTTCAATCATTTGCTTATACTCTGTTCTGTATCTTCTGTACATTTCGTAGAGAATAACAAGAGTAACTGCACCATCTATTTTTTTACTTGGCTCAGTTTTAACAAGCATGCAACAACCTTTACTATTGACTAGCAAGCTTGCGTTCTTTAAATTCCATTTGTCCATGTCATTATTATTGTAGTTTATAAGTTGATGTTGGAAATCAGCTTCACACAGTTTAACAGCATTGTTAAGTGTTTCTGCATTCTGAAGTATCATTACCATATCATCATTTTTTCTTGACCAACCGTAATAGTCCATTCTTGTTAAGAAGTCCTTTGCAAACTTCTGATCATAGCCACATTTCCACAATTTAATGTTGTGGTCTTTATAAAGTTTATAAAACCAATCTGCAACTAATGATAAATCTATGTCATTACCTTCGCTAACAGTTAATAGCCCTTTTTTCAGCCATTCACTATATTTAGCACCGGCATTTTCATCATCATTATTTTCTAACTTTGACTGTGGTATAAAATAATGTGAATAGACATACTTTACAGGGTCATTTGGTTTCATTAGTAAAATTTTTGCGTTTGTCAAGTCAGTAGTTTCTGACAAGTCACAAGCACCTAAGCAAATGCAATTTCTAAAATCTTCAAGACTATAAACGGCTTTATAATCATAATCTTCAAGATTTAGCCAACTTTCCACACCGTTTTGCTTAATATTAAAATCTTTGGATAATACAAAAATTCTATCGGCTTTTGACTTTTTTGCAAGGTCAACTTGTTCGTCCATATAATCCCACTTTTTCACAATACCTAATGTTGGATTAGATTTAACCCACGATTTTCTATTCTGCCATATTTCCTCTTCTGAATCTTGTGTATATAGCCATGGCAGTAATCGTTCAGCTGATGTTCCATCATCTTCGCCCCATATTACTGCTCTAGCCTTTTTCAATTCATCATCTAAATATCCGTCAATAACAAAACCTTCTGTAGTAATGTTAATAAGCTTTGGGCTGTCCTTTAATGACTGCGACTGTTCTATTGACTTGCCAATGATGTTATTTTTCATTTCGTGGGTTTCATCAACAATAGCAAAATCAATATTACGGCCCTCTTTGTTTCGTGTTCTATCTGATAGTTTGAAAATTTTAGAACCATTAGATTTATTAATAATAAAGCGTTGGTTTTTCTTTGTGTCTAAATCGTGTGGATCTATTAGTTGTCGCATTGTATCAATAGCATCATAGGTAATAGATGCTTGATTATCATCATTAGAGCTACAAACAATATCAGAACCTTCATTGCCAACAATTAATTCACTTAGCCCTAATGCACTACAAGTTTCTGACTTTGTATTTTTTCTTGCAATTAGAAGAATGATTTTCTTAAACCTATCAAAATTAGTTTCAGTCATCTTAAAAGAATAGATTGCTTCTATAAAAGCCTTTTGCCAAAGCATAAGTTTCATTGGCTTATTGTAATAAGGCGACTTGGTCAGCCTGATACAATTTTCCATTATATTCATACGCAAGTTTGCATCATCAGTATTGTAATAATACCGGTCATTATTAAAATCTTCCTTAAGATTATTCAGTTCTTGCCACAACTCTTGGCCAACGATAATTTTTCCCCACTCTATTTGTGCATAATAGTTTAATAGCCACGAATTATCAGCCGTCCATATTGTTTTTTCTGTCACTAACATACTTTTCAACCCATTCTCTAAGTGGTGAACTTTGTTCTGTATCATCATTACCGGCAAACTTACTTAAAACTTTCAGCAGGTTTGTGTACTGCTGTAGTAATTCTTTATATTGCTTACTTGCAGGTGTTACTTTCTGAAGCTTTTTGTTTTTAGGGTGAAATTGTATGAAAGGTAACTTCCTTAATTCTATTAATCTGTTTTCTAAAAAGATAAATTCATCAACAGCTTGGTTTATAAAGCCAACATCACACCCATTGCTTTTAAGATATTCAATTATTTTTTCTTTTCTCTGAGTATCTTTTTTCTTCATTTCTTTTATCCTTAAAAAATTAGCTATTTTGATTTTGAAAAATCTCATTTTTTGACTTTCTGCGAGAATTAAGAACTTCCCACAGTCTCTTTTAGCCTTATCAAATATTTCTTGGTGGGGGGTATCTTCTCAAAATGTGGCTGAAAATTTTTCCCACCAATCTTCAATAAATTTTTTCCATTGTTTTTTGTCTCTTTTATCTTCACAATTTAACAATCTATCTAAGCAAGTTTCCTTTTCTGTGTCAATGTATATAAGCCTTGCACCTAATGTGTTGGCTAACCTGTTTCTTTCAGCTGACAAAGGATAACCACCGACAATATAGGCATTTTGCCATTTACCTTGTCGGTGCTTAATCTGCTGTAATATTAAATCTCTAATAGCAAATACATTGCTTGTTAGTTCTTTAGGTTTAATATATAAAGGCTGATTTGATATTGCCATCCATATCTTGTCTATATCTAGCAACAAATCACCTTGCAACATAACATCATTAACATAACTGCTCTTGCCACTCAACGGTGAACCATACACAATAAACACTTGTCTTGACGGTTGCCCTAGCTTGTTATGTATTCTGTTATGACATCTATGGTGAAGCAGTGCAATATTGTTTTCATTTAATGCAATGTTTGGGTCAGTATAGTTATCATCTGTTAGATATATCTTGTGGTGACAAATGCAATCATAAGATTTAACTATGGGTTGGCCACAATGTTCGCATATCCAAAAGCCGTTGTCATCAACTCTAGATAATTTGATGATGTGAGTTAACTTTTTCCATTCTGCTGTACGGTAGAAGTCTGATAACATTACACATCACCAATCACTTTCTAACTTTTCTTTCTTTATCTTCAATTCTTCTTTTCGCAATTCAAGTAACTGTGGATCATTCTTCCACTTCTCTTGTTTCCTGTTCTTTAGCCAAAAAATCATGGCTGTTGTGTCTGGCGGTATATACACTTCTTCATCTGCATATTCTATATGCTCAACTTCCTTTACTCTCTTACCATCTTTATATTCAACAGTCTTAACCTTCACCGGCTTTTTAACTGTTTTGAATATGCCTAATGCTTTTTGCAGTAATGAGTTTTCTACTTCAATATCAACAACTTCTTTACCTCTTTGAATAGCAGTATCTATTTGTTGATATTTCTTTTTCCACTCAGAAAGTGTTTTGCGACTAATGCCCATATTGTGGCTTATCTGTTGGTCGGTCAATCCCATTCTTGCCCAACCTTCAATTAGTTTAAGACCATTATCTTCAATCCACTTATCAATTTTAGCCACAACACCTCACCATCCTTATACTACAAAAGCACTACATTTTTTTAATTATGCAGTGCCTTTATATCTACTATGCTATTTCTCAAGTTTAATTATAGCATATGCCAAACTGGACAAAGTGGACAAAGTGGACACTTTTTGAAAAATTTTTATATTTTTTTGATTTCTCTAGCTATTCTTTTCCTAAGTGCATCTACTGTTGCACTTTCACAGTATGAATCTAAGCTATCATAAATTGTTGTTAATTGTTTCTGTTCAACAACATACTGCATAACTGCATATCTAACAAGATTATCTGATATGCTAGATATAACTTTATCTACTTTATTTTGCATATCAATTATCTTATTAATTTGTTCATTGATACTATTCAACTGCTTTCTTACTGCTGTAGTCTGCATAAAGCCCTCAACAGATACCGGATGTGATGTGTAAGGATATTCAGCTGAGGACCCCACAACTGTATCAGTTACTGTATTTTCTTTGATTAATTCAGTTTTCTTCTGTTGCAGTCTTTTTAATTCTAGATTTAGTGATGGGTAAGTTTTTCGCATTTCTCTTAGTTCTGACATTGTCATTCTCTTCTTCTCCTATCGTGCGTACATATGTGCATGTTTTATTTTTTATGGTGTTACTTTTGTTACAGATACTACAAACGCAATCTAGCGTATATGTAAAACATAGCATTAATTTCATTGTATCTAATATCAACATCTGTAAAAGTGTATTGTGGATATAGCTTTTTTAACTTGTCAATTAAGTTATATTCACAGCTGATAGCTTGTCTAATGTCTTTCTTCCTAAATTTATAATGATTTTTCTTTACTGTTGGCTTTTTCAAACCTCTACTACTTCCCCAGCGTTTTCTTCCTTGTGGGTCTTTAGCGAGGTAGAACGCAATACCGGTTAATCCAAATTCGTCTGTGTCTAATAGCTTAATATCATTTCTTCTTGATTTACCCCAAAGTAAATTCACTTCTTTCATGTTCAGTTCAAGCTGACTATCAACAATAATGTGGTGATGATAGCCATTCTTTTTCTTCTCTGTCACATATACATATTTTGCATTTGATATTCCTTGTTTTTTCCTTTTTCGATTTAACCTTCTGAGGAAGTTAGTAATATCTTTATGTGCTGATTCATAGTCTTGTGGTTGGTTGTCATGTGTGTATGTCAATGTGATGCAATAATCATCATCAGTAAAATTTGTATTGACTAGTCTAGCGAAATACTTTCTAGCATTTTTATCATTAAGGTCTTTAATTGCTTTCTTAGTTTTCTTCTTTAATTTCTGTTTTAGTGTACAACTCTCTTTGCGTGTGAATTCTGGATAGATTTCCACATCAAGTTGATTACCTGCGAAAATTTCTTTTGTTGCGTAACAATGACTAATGACACCATCTTTCAACAACCTTAGAACAGTATCTTCCTCTTCTTTCTCATACTGCTGTACTATTTGATTTTCATAATCATAATCTATGTAATGCTTTTTCTTTCTCTTCATGATTATCTATCCTTACTAGTGGTTGAGTTGTTAATACCCATTACAAGGTCAGTAAAAAGGCTTTAGCCTTTTTTATTGTGATAGTAAAAATCTTTGATAGGTCCTTTTTTAAGGTTTTCTATCAAAGATTTTTGTTATTTGTTATTTAATTTTCTTCTTGTTTGTAGGCTTGGTGAGTTCCGTTGTAATAGCTTCTTTCTTCGTCAGCTACTTGATAGCCTAATTGTTCAAGCAATCCAATAAAATTGATATATGCATCTACATTTGCATATTCCTTCTTATATTCAGCTTTATTACCATAAAAGCAATCATAATCAGTTCCACTTCTTAAGTATTTCCAATTCATTAACAATGCTCTTATGTACAACAACATAACTCTGCGTATATTCGTATCATTAGTGTAATCATAATTACCTTGATTGTTTGTAATATCTTCCTTACACTCTTCAACAAAATATCTACCATACTTAGACTGTAAATAGATAATAAAGTTTAATATAAGATTTTCGTCGCCTTTATTTCCTGTGTATCTATTTACAAATTCATCAACAGTAACTCTTGCAGTATTTCGTACATTTTTCAAAATACTTAAATTTTCTTTAAGTATTTCTTCGTCTTTTTTCTGCTTATCACTAATCTTTTTTCGTTCTGCTCTTTCCCGTTCTCTTTCATCAGCATTGTCTTCAACTGCTTTTGATTTCATCTTATAAATAACTATCCAATCAGTGCTAACCGTTGACAGAACAAAATATAATTGTTCTTTTTCATTAGCTATCAATTCATCTATATCTATATCTGCATAGTCACAAGCTACAACATTATCATATTTTAAATACCTTACTTCTTCGTCAGAAATGTCAACTAACCCTTTATCTTCAAGTTCCTTTTTAATAACTTTCTGCTTTTCTTTTCTTTCTTGTTTTTGAAGCTTTGAATTGTAGGTATAATAAAAATTGTTAGTGCCTATTTGTTTTAAGCACTCATTCTTATCTTCTACATTCTTTAGTTTTTCGAGCTTTATGTAATCAGTAAGCTTAACTTCCCTTTCTTGCGACTTGCGTAGTTCTTCCCTATCAAGTTCAAGTAGCTTAACTCTATGCCATATTGTAGTTGCAGAAAAGCCTGTTTTCTTTTCAATGCTTCTAATGCCTTCGCCTAAATCAATCATCATCTGGAATCCTTCAGCTTGTTCAAGTGGTGTTAAATCAGACCTTTGCATATTCTCTAGCAACATTGTTGCTATTTGTTCTTTCTTTGACATTACATTTACAACAGTACATGGCAATGTTTTAAGTCCTGCAATTTTAGAAGCTTCACATCTTCTATGACCTATAAGAATTGTATAGTAAGCAATTTCGCCTAATTTGTATTGAGGTATTACAGTTAGATTCTGCATCACACCTCTGGCTTTGATACTCTCTGCAAGTTCTGTAAGGTCTCCCAGGTCCTTACGTGGATTGTCCGGATGAGGTCTTAACATATCAATAGGTATTTGTTTTTGTTCCATGTTATCTCCTTTTTGACTTAGAAAGTCACACAAATATTTAAAACACCGGCTGATAACCAATAGATAGCCATTTTATAATCCTTACTTATTACATAGCCTATGCAAGCAAGAAATTGAAGTGTTATAAGAATAATTGGAAATAATTTATTCATTTTCTTCTCCTGCTATAAGGATACGGTTCATCAATTATCTTTTTGTCACACTTTGCCGGATCACAATTTCGTGGCTTATCAGTTTCAATCATATAGTGACAAAATCTATCACTTCTCTTGTTGCGAGAACCGTTACCGTCCTTATAGTAGCGACAACCTTCACATGATTTTCTTCCCATATATTACTCCTTTAGAAATCCAAATAGTTTCTCACACATAGCACCAATTTGCACAGCTTCTCTAATAAGTGCAATAGTGTTAGTTTCTAGTCTATCAGTAGCCATAATTTTTTCGTCAAAATTATTTGTTTTTGTTCCATGCCAGAAATCTTCAATTAATGTTTGTATATTGTAGAAACATTCTCTTGCTTCTTCAATTTCTTCTAACACCACGGCATAAGCTTCGTGTGAGGAACTAAACTGTGCATTCACCTTATTTGCACTTTCCAATTCTTTTTCAAAAAGTGCCTTTACTTCTTCTTCAGTTATGGCAAACATCATTTACACCTTCCATTTCATCAAAATTTTTATTCTTTAAAAATTCATTTTCTCTGCTAATTGAATGTTGCTTGTACAGTTCAGATAGTTGCTTGTTAAAGTCTTCGCTAACATCATTAACGTTGAAAGGCATGATGCACGCAATAGCAAACATCCCTTTTTTTATAACAACTGTGTCTTTACGCAACATGAAGTACATTTCATAGTTTTTCAAATCTAACGGTGCTAGATACTTAGTATCAATTAATATTAGTCCGTTTCTGGATGCAAACGGCATAAGGTCTTTACCCGCATATCTTACTTTGATAAAAATTTCTCTTAGTAGTTCTTCATCTTCGCAAGTATCTGATGTTAAATATTCATCAGCTGTAAATTCTTTATATACATATTCATTGTTCATCTTTTCTCTGTCAATGTCATATAAAGCACTTATAGTGTTTGCTTCCAGAATTGGCGTGTCTGCCGGCAACTGATAGAGTGCACAGTCATCCCCCAGCCATTGTGAACCGTCAGCATCAATAGTAGAGCCAAACATTTTAGCTTGTTTGCACAAACTAACAATTTTCTTCACATTCATATAAATTTCTCCTTCAAATTTCTTTGATAATGATGTTATGCTGATATAACATCAGTTTCTTTTTGATTTTATATTCAGCTGTTCGGACACCTTTGGTGTCTTCAACAACCAACTTCCCATTAAATTTGTAAACAAAGTCTGCGTAGTATTTACATGCCCTTTGCAGGCACTTGCCATTCTGATCAAGGATTTTAGGAATAAGGGTAAACGGCACTTGCCTTCTTATGACTATGTCCGTCTGCGTTGAAGGACTTAAAGAATTTAAACTTAAAAACAGGAGATCCAAAAACCTAAAAATATAATCTATGAAATGAAGGAATATCACAATTTGATGTGCAGACGGAAGTGTTAGAACTGGCAAGGCTTGAACTTGCATTTTGAAATGTACGGATGTTTCAACGCATTACCGATTATGCTACAGTTCCATTTCTTGTAGCAACAAAGGTACTAATATGTAGTAACCTTCTCCTTTGTTGCATAAACCTCTGCGTGAAGGATTATCTATCTTAGAACTTAGGAGATACATTGATTTTAGTAAGTAACTTGCAGAGGTGGTTGTGGGATTGGTAAGACTTGAACTTACATATCAGACACGAACGGTTCATCTGATGAATTACCAATTATTCAACAATCCCATATGTACCCTATCAGCTTAACTAGCTGATAAGGCTTTTAAGTATTCTTCACTAATCTCTGTTCTGATACCGTCAACTTCACGTTTTGGAAGTCTTTTAGAATACTCTTCAATTTCTTCTTTAGTCATAGATTTGAAACACAACAAATCTTCTGATGTACCTAGACTTGTGATAAACCTATATACTATCTTCTCTATCTCTTTACTATCCAATTCAAGATTATGCTCAACAGCATAGTCTTTTACTGCTGAATCTATTTCATCATCAGTAACAGCACTTTGCATCACTGCTCTGTACATATTAGCTAGCGTGTTTTCTTTCAATAATGTATCTATAACTTCTAGTGCCAGTTCTAGTGACTTCTGCAAGTCACCACTTTTAAGAGTTTCCGTAAGCTCTCTAGTCTGTCTTTCCGTAGCCTTGATTGATTGTTGCCACTGCTGATAACTCAGCCTTTCAAAATACAACTCACTATGTATAGTTCTGTAGTCTTTCAAAGCATCTTGCTTAATCTTAACTACCTTATCTTTGATATGTACACCTACTAAATCGTACATCATATACAGACTAGCAAGGGTAGTTACATATGCCCTCTCTTCAAAATGTAATGATGCCATCATCATCTTATCGGTATTGCCAAAACTATAAGCTAGTCTGTCTAGTTCTTCTAATTGATTAAATTTATCCATCTTCCTTCACTCTCCTGCACATTTTTATAGTTTGCCATTGCTTTATTAACTGCATCAACAATCAGTTGCCTTGAAAGTATAAAACCTACACTTTGAATGATACTAGCAATAAAAGAACATTTGACCATCAAGGTCAACCATTTTATTACCGTTCCAATTCCAACTGATCCCTATATATTCAAGAACTTTACCCCAACCATATTTATTGCCTTGTTCATCAACACAGCACTTATTCATCCAATAGTCCCACTCCTTCATATTTGTTTCGTGTAGTATATCAAATCTGTGTGGTCTCTTTTCTAGTTGAATACCAAAGCCACACATTGAGCAACCTGTTCTTTGTGCTTTGGTTGTATATAGATTACCGTTAGAATCTTTTTCAATAGTTCCATAGATTTCTGGCACTGGTACTTTTAATTCTATTGCTAGCTGTAGTAAGTCTTGTCTATTAAAAATTGCAAATGGGCAACTTCTAATAGTTGACTTACCAAAGTAATTACAACCATTGATCATAAGACTTTTCTGCCTTCTGCCACCTTCACTAGCCATTAATCCTAAATAAGGCACACTGTTATGTTCCTTTGCCCAATCATTGCAAGGCTTTTCCTTTAAATATTTACAACATTTGCTAGACACTTTAAATGGTGCTATTTGATAGTCAACACCTTCATTTTCGTTTTCATATCCTGCAAAAAGCTGTAAATATTTCTTTGGTAATTTCATTCTGCTATGTTTTTGAAAACCACCATATTCACCAGTTTCGCCTGTAATAATAGCGTGTCTGACAGTCTTACTCTTTTCTGTTTGATTTTGTAACAGCTCAATTTTTGATGCTATTTCCTTGCTAAGAACTGGAAAGCCAAACTCCTGAATAATCCTAGTTTTGTTGTAAGGCTTTCCGTTCTTGTCTTTAAGTGGTGGTATTCTAGTAATACCTAGTTGCTTATGCACCCTTTGAATTGTTACATCTTCAAGATTGCTTACTGAAATACCTACTGCATCAATACCTATACTTCTCAAAAACATAAAAAGAGTAATACTATCAAGTCCACCAACTGAAACATGAACATTGTATCCCCTTGAAGTTGCCTCATCATAGAATTCTTTGGCTCTAATAGTTGCATACTTCTTTTTGAACCAATATGGTTGTTTTTGTTTAACAATAAAGTCGGAGATTTTTTTATCTCTTTCTCTCTTTAAATTTTCATCTAATAAGTTCTTTCCCATCTTTACTTCCTTCTCGACTTTTTCTTTTGTTTTGGTTTTCCGGTAACTTTTTGCAGAGGGCTAAAGCACCTACATCAAGTGCTATTAATAGCAACGGGAAAATGTACTTTGTGTTCATACTTCTTCACCCTCTGCCGTTGTTTCAAGTGTTTCTACTTTTTCACCTGTAGCTTCTTCGATACATCTTGTTAAATATGCATCCTTGGTAAAGCACACTTCTTTATCGTCAATGATTTCTTTCCACCCTTTTACATAGTCTTGAACCATATAAGGCACTACATATGTAACAAGGAAATAAAGCACCGGTATCAAAGTAATACCACCAAACTTACTAAACAGCGTGATGTTATTAAGTTCGGAAATTACTACAATTATGACAACTGAGAAAATTAAACCAATAAATCTAAATTTCTTCATTTTGCACCTCTGTTGGCTCTAAAATATCTTTAAATTCAAGAGTTCCATTATCAAGTTGTCTCTGATAATTTAGATTGACAATTTCACTTTCTAATTCATCAATTTTATTCATAAGATTTGCTTTTTCCTTTAACATATTTTCATTAAACTTCTGTGTTTCTTTTGCTAAGTTTAAAATATGTTTGTTCTCATTCACTTGCCTATTAAAAGCATGTTGATATATTTTGTGCATCTCACTTTCATTGCTTAACTTAATAGCAAGTCCAGCAATAACAACTAGTAATGCTATGATTACTAATACAGTATCCGTAAATTCCAACTGTTACACCTTCTTTCTTCTGCCTATACGGATAACACTTCTAATTCTGCTGTAATCGTAAAATGTTCTACGGTTGTCTGTCTGCTTTATTACAAGCAAATTACCCAACACATATGCTTCTTTTACATTCCTAACTTTAATTACTGCATTATAAGTAGTATTAATTCTAAGTGTCATTGTGTTGTACCTTGAAGTGCAGTAACAAGGTTACTGACCATATCATTAAGTAATGATAAATTACTGTTAAGTGACAGGTCAGTACCCCTTGCATATGCTATCAATCGTTCGCAAGGAATATTAAACACCCACACTCCTTTTTCAGTCTGTACAGATGTACCAAAAGGGCATTTGTCTTGTTTTAACATCTCGTACAAACTCTTGTATGAGATATTAAGGTACTTAGATGCAACCTTAACCGGCACATTTACATACATTTCACCACTTTCATCAAGCAGTAAATGTTCTCTTTCAGTTGTCATACATATCACCTCTTATGCTGTCCTCTTAAACAGATATTCCAAATCACACTCTGGAAAAAATCTCTCCTTGATTTTGAAAGCTTCTTCAACTGAAAATGAACCTTTTGAAATTTTGTTACCCATTGAATTTTCGTGGATACCAATGTAGTCAGCTATTTCTTTTTGGGTTAATGATTTTTTAATTAACTCAACTTTCAAATTTGTATACATAAAATCACCTCACAATTTATGCATTTGAATAACTTACAATTAGATTTTATATGCATAAGCATAATTTGTCAATAGTTTTTTATGATTTTTCATAAATTTTTATTGACTGTCACAAAATATTGTGATAATATCAAAACAGAGGTGATACTATGATAGGCAAAACACTTGAAAAGGTATTAAAAGAAAACGGCACTAATGTTAATGAATTGGCTAAAAAAATCAATGTTAGTAATCAAACTCTTTATTCGATTATAAAAAGAGATAATATGAAAATTGATTTTGAATTACTCTTAAAAATTTGTAATGCCCTTAATGTTAATGTTGAAAGATTTTATAATGATTACATTGGTACTAAATCAAAACAAATCTTTTTAAGTGAAGAAGAACAACAAATTATACTTGCATATCGTGCTAATCCGGATATGCAAAAAGCAATTAAAAAATTGCTTGATATTAATGTTGTTGAAAAGACCATACCGGCACTTGTTGTGGCAAGAAGTTCTGACTATCATGGAATGTACACAGAAGAAATTACTGCTGAACAATTAAAACTATTGCAGTCGCAAAAACAACCCTCATCTGATGATGAACTCTAAAATTAAGGATGACTTAAATATATGTTCGGTGATAGACTTACTAAATTAAGAACTGAAAGAAACATAAGCATGAAACAATGTGCCAATGAACTTGGCATACCATACACTACTTATGTTAGCTATGAAAAGAATGAGAGAGAACCGAAAGCTGAACAACTTATGAAGCTTGCTGATTATTTTGATGTTTCTTTAGATTTTCTATTAGGAAGAAATAAGTCACATAATATTCGATATAATTTAGCTAGTAATTTAAGTAAATTGCTAACTGAAAATAAAAGTTTCATAACTAAGAAACAATTATCCCAATTACTCGGTGTAACACCTTCAGCTATTACTAATTGGACAAAAGGCTCTAATTCCCCAGATATAGAACTTCTGGTAAAGATTTGTGATATATTCAAAATTGATATTAATGAACTTATTGGAATATCATCAGATAATACTGAACTATTGTTAAACAATCACGAAAAACAAGTAATTTCAGCGTATAGGGAAAAAACTGATTTGCAAAAAGCAATAGATATATTACTCAATAAATAAGGGGCATAAAAATGTCGAGAGAATACATTGCAAAAGTATTAAAGAAACTACGCATTAATAGTGGACTTACTACTAATGAGGTTGGTTCTATACTCGGTATAAGTGGTAAAACAGTTAATGGGTGGGAAAATAATAGAAGTCAGCCTAATATAGAAACACTTTTAATACTTAGTGACATTTATAATGTTGATAATATTTTTAATGAAATCAATGAAAATAAAGAAAATATTAATATCAATTTAAGTGAACACGAAAGACAACTAATATTGGCATATAGGTCAAAACAAAGATTACAAGAAGCAGTTGATATATTACTAAATATTAAAAAAGATGAAAAATAAAAATCTTAAAAGGAATTTATAATTAGGGAATAAAAAAATCACCTACGCAGATGCTATCTACGAGGTGATTCTAATGCTAACTAGCTATGGAAAATATAAAGATGCAAGAAATGCATCTTGGAATGTTCTTATAAATCATAATATTACTAGTTTACCGGTTTCAGTAGTGAAGATTTGCAGAGATGAACAAATAACACTTGCTAAGAATAGCACAGTAAAATTACTTAATAATAATGAATTTGCAAAAACTATGTTAATATCTGATAAGTGGTATATTATTTATGATGACACAATGAGTATAGAAAGAATTAGATTTTCTATTGCACACGAGCTTGGCCACATCTATCTTGGCCATCCTCTCACCAACGGCGAGTATAACCGAACATTTGATATAGTTAAACCCTCAGAGGAAACACAAGCTGACATATTCGCAAGTAGGCTACTTGCTCCGGCGTGTGTACTTTGGGCATTAGATATTCATTCAGCAGAACAAATACAAAAGCTATGTTATATAAGTTATTCAGCTTCTAAGATTAGAGCCGAAAGAATGAAACTGCTGTACAGTCGGAATAAATTTCTAACATCTTCGTTAGAAATTCAAGTGTACAAGCAGTTTGAGAACTTCATAACAAAGGAAAAATTAGAATAGAAAGGAATGTACATAAATGAAAAAAATTATTAGCATTTTAATTTGTTGTTGCATACTTTTATTAGTTGGATGTACTAATAAACCTGATGGTATGTCAGATACAGGCTATAAAGCTTGTGTTAAAGCTATAGAAATTATTGATGATTTCTTAAATATGGATATATCATCTGAAGAAGCAAGTGAAAAACTTGAAGATGTCGAAAATAGATTACCAAAGAATTGTAAAGATGATGACCTATCTGTTAGCATATATATATCATCAGCACAATGGAAAATGCTAGAAATGAAACACCCTAGCACAACAGAAGATGACCTCACTAAAGAAATTAAAGAAGAACGAAACAACTTAGCAGAATTAATTAACAAAAGTAAAATATAAAATAAAAAACGCCCTCTGGTATTGGCGTACCAAAGAGCGTAACCATTACATTTGGGGTGTAATGATACAATATTTGTTGCAGTAATATTGTACCACACCCTTGTGAAAAATTCAACTTATTTCACAAGGTATTTTTGCACCCTTTTTCAAAAAATAGAGGTGTTTTGTAATGAAAAAATGCATAAATAGAAGATGCAATAAAACATTTGATGATGATTTTAAATTTTGCCCCTACTGTGGTAAAAATCAAGAAGTGAAAAAGAGGACCACAAAGGCAAGAAGAACTAAGGGTACAGGCTCTATATACTGTCGCAAAGATACAAAGTCTAAACCTTGGGTGGCAATGAGTTCTATAACAGGAGAACAGAAATACATAGGTAGCTTTGCTACTAAAGTTGAAGCAGAAACTGCATTAAAAGATTATGAATATAATCCAGTTTCGGACTTTAATATTACATTAGAACAATTACATGAACAATGGATGAAACAACAATCATATAAATCACTATGCGGTAGTACTAAATCCAACTATAAAACTTCCTGGGATAAGCTGATTACACTTCATAATATGAAATTTAGAGAACTAAGAACGGCAAACTTTCAAGCCGTTATAGACTTCTATTCCTCAGCACACCACAAACGAGGTGTTGACGGTCAATTAATGTATGTAGATAAGAACGGTAAAAACACATATAAAAAGACGAACACACCACTTATAATCGAGGGCTTAAAATTCTCTGCATTGAACAAAGTAAAATGTTTATTAACTTCAATGTATAAATTTGCAATGATGAATGATATTGTTAATAAAGACTATGCAACTTATATTGAACTACCTGAACCAAATGATGTAAAGCGAACTAGATTTACAGATATGCAACTTCTCAAAGTTAAGCAGAGTATTGGTGTTATACCATATGCTGAGTATATATATGCTCTATGCTACCTTAATTTTAGAGTATCAGAGTTCTTAGAGCTTACAACCGATAACTACATGGTAACAGAAACAGGAATACCAATCTTTGTAGCTGGTAAAAAGACAGATGCCGGAACAAACAGAATAGTGCCAATCCATCCCAACATACAAGGCATAGTTAAAGACTGTATTAGTAATGGTGGTAAAACTATCTTCTGTGGTTCTGAAGGTGAACCATTAAACAAAGATAACTACCTAAAGTATTACTTTAGACCGGCTACAAGGCTTATGGGTTTACCAGACGATTTAACACCACATTCTTGCAGACGAACTTTCTCTACTCGAATGTCAGCAAGTGGTGCAAGAGAAGAAGATATTATTGCCCTGATGGGTCATACCAGCTATGATGTAGATATAAAACACTATATCAATCAAGAAACAGAAACCCTTTACAAGGCCATTAAGCTTATGGCTTAATAGCCTTTTCTACATCAAAAATCTGTTGTTTATCTGTTGTATATCACATTAAATGACACGAAACAAAGAGAAACAAACAACAGTATATACAACAATACAAAAGTAAGAAAAATCCCATTAGCAAGCCGTTTTTAGCTTACTAATGGGATTTTAGAGTGGCTCCCCCAACTGGGCTCGAACCAGTGACATCATGATTAACAGTCATGCGCTCTGGCAAGTGTAAAGAAATACATAATAATATTTGTTGATCGTTCATCTCCACCCTGTACCACTGTTTGATGATAAAAAATGAACTCGATTGTTTTCGTCATACTTCAACACCTTGTCCATGTTTTTTAGATATGTAACAAAAAACTGTCAAGGTAGTGATTTTCAGCCGATTTATCTAGGTGGGACATTTGCGATGCTTCACTGGATCTAAAGTTAAGAAAATGTATCATTAGTTTATATATGAAATTTACCCCTTTCGTTACATTATCTAAAGGAGTAAAGGAAAATTTTATGTAGTTATCAAGCAAGGACACTGTCATATTTTTGTTGAATCATGTCTTGGAATTCTTTTAATATAGCCCTTGATGCATTTCTTGAATTTTCACTTTTTGAATCTTTAGAAAAATATATTTTGGAAACACTTACTTCAAAAGCGTTATTCCTAATGTGACTCCGAAAATAGTGTGGAAAACCATATTCTACTATACATAGTCCCTTTAGCGCACCGAAGCTAAATTTATATTGTGCTTGCACTTGCCTTAAAATTAGAAACTCATGATATTGTTTATCCGATATATACTCAACATTTTCTAATGTTTCGCCTTTTTCACTGTTTATTATGATGTTTTTAACTGCACCTTCCATCCATTTCGCATTATCAGGCATAGTAAATGTTTTATCTGGACCGATTTCAATATTTTTCACTGCTTCAAAAGATAAAAATCCATTAGGACTATCATTTGCAAGTTGTAGCATAAAAGCAAATCTTTGAATATTGTTGAACTTGTCTGATGTTATCTCGAATGGATCTTCCTTATTTGATATCTCTCCTTCGGCTTGCAAATGATTAGAAACAGTCTTGATTATTTTTTTATTAATAACTTCAGTTTCAGATGATGTATATTCATTACTAAAATGAATCATACTTTGAGTTGCTGATTTTTCAATTTCAACTCTACCAGTATATCTGCTTTTGCTGTTAGCCCAATCTTTAGTAATATCTTCTCTTTTAATTGAATAATCCAATACTAGTTTATTTTGATTATCCATATTAAAACATAAATCAGTATCAAAATCAAAACAATCATATTCATCTATCAAGTCATCTCTTTTGATTAAGTCCAATGGTATTAAAACATTTAAATTTCTATCTGATTGAGATTTTGCTTTAGTAATTTTGGTTTTAAGGCTATCTTCTTTTGTTTTTTGCAATTCCTGCAATTTTTCAAATTCCCTTGGACTTAATATTGATAAAGTCAAAATCGGGATAGATAATTTCTTATCACTATTACCAATATATACCCCTCTTTCAGCAAGAAGATTTTTCATATCTGATTCACTGATACAGGATTTGCTTAATAATGGCTTTAATCGTTCTCCCACTGGCAACAAAGTATCTGTATTAATAGTATCATTCATTTGTTCACACCTCATCTCTAAAATCTGGATAATATGTTACAACTGTAATTTTATCAGTAAAACTTGAATCCTCAAAGTCAGCTTTACAGGACACTACTGTTTCATCATCCTCGAACTTATTAAAGTTTGGAAAGGCAATTATAATATTTGCTGCCCAATCTGATGTAATTTCTTGCGCTAATCCGATTAGTCGTCTAAGATATTCTTTGCAAAATTTATCTTTTACAAGTAAAAGTAATTTATTTTGATTATTATGACTTATTGCCATAGGTAAAACATCGGAATTTAAGTATTCAAAAGGAAGAACTTCTCCACTGTATTTCCGATTTAGATTAGCGTTATTTAATCCTGTATTTATATAAAAGAATTTATAATTATTCTCTCCATATTTCGATTTTGCAAAATTAATTGCAGAATAAAGAAATTGTGCACGATTATTATCTATTAGTGCTACAGTATTATAATGGCATTCTTCTCTAAGATAGAAACCGCCAATTTCATCAACTACGGACTCATTTTCTCTTCCGTCACCTCTGTTACGGTCAATCCAAAATATCAAAGAAGAACATACCATTTTGTTTGCGCCTAGAATTTTTTGTTTCGCTATTCCGCAAGCTGGATAACACTCACTTGCAAAGGCAATGTCCATCAAAAACTCTTTAAACTTACTTTTTATTCCATTCGCTGATTTAGGATATCCATCACGACATTTTACGCTTATTAATACATCATGTCGTGTTGCATTCCTAAGAGGAGACTTATACTTAAAAACATAATCAATTCCATGTTTTTCCGATTTCTCAGCATCTTTCTTTTTGTGAGTATCTTGGTAAACACAAGGAACTGTTACACCATTAATACAGTTTTTCCATCCAAAAAGCTCTAGTAAACTTTTTACTATTTTCTCTCCATATTCACCTGAACTTTTTGATTTTTCTCCGCCAGCCATTTTAATGCCTCCTTATTTTTCGGTGGTATAATATATTTTGTAATACCGCATTTTCTTTTCGGTATCATATCCCTGTTCTATTATTTCCTCAACCGCACTTATTTTAGACGGAATCTTTATTTCAATATCAGAATCCAATTTTATGAAATTCCGTATCTTTTTTTTTGCTACTGTAACTGCTTGTTTTGATATCTCAAACGATTCTCCGAATTTGGATTCTAAATCATTATCTTGTATATATGACTTAAAAGCTTGATAGTGATTTTCATTTTCACAAGCATGATTTGCAAAATCATCGAATTCAAAATTATCATGAGATTCAAAATAACGAACAGAATTATTCAAAAATGATATTCTGCTTGTTTTTTCCATATCAGATGACCTGCTTATAAATTTTTTGCACACATTAAGAACATTGGCAGTGTTTGTGTAAGAATCCTCGATTTCAGTAACTCGCAAAAAATCATTCTTCCAATATAGTGTATCATTACGGCTTGTATCAACTATATATACTTTTTTAGGTTTTTTTTGTTTATAATCAAATATTAAACATCCTTTATCTAATCTTTTGGTATTAACCCCTTTTTTACAAGAGACGTTAAAGGAGCCGTGGTTTTGTTTAATATTTAGATAAAAATCTTTTGTTTCCGATTTAAATATTCCAATTGCATTTGTTTCGTATCCATCTATTATGCAATCTTTAATAAAAGCAATATACAACTCTCCTCGTTTTATGTTTGGATGAGTCGAAACTTCAAACAAGTGTTTTGCAATGCTTTTTGACTGTTCGACAAATGAATTTGGTGATTGGAATATCGTAGAAGAATACATATAAAGTTCGTTTAAACTAAGATTTGTCTCATGAGAAAATTGATAAGATAACTCAAAATCAAACGATGAAAAAAAATATTCCTTTATATATTGTTCAGCAACATCATCAACAATAGTTGAACTAGTATCAGTAAGAATAAGTTCCTCATCTTTACTTTTATTTCCAACCACATGTACAGCTAAATCTAAGATTTTAGAATTTGAAAAATCAACCATTTATAATCCTTCTTTCCTTATTTAAATTAATTATTTGATTGCCATGTATTATGACTAACCTTCCAGTTAGATTGCCATTCTCCCTCTTTCACAATCGCATCGAATACAGACTCAAGGAAAGTCTGTATTTCTGTAATGACGAATTGAAACTCAAGTGTGTTGTCTTTGATATTCTTCAAAAAATATTTCCACCGCTTTTGCATATCCTCATCTTGGGCAAGTGCGACAACATGCTTAAAACTATCTCGGTCGTAGGGAGTGCCATGTCGCTGCAAGGTTTCAAAGATAGCAGTTTGCAATTTTGCACCCTCAAAATCGAATGTCCTTAAAAGATAATAGATATCATAAAAACTTTCATTCTGCCTGACAACTCACAGCGTTGCAATATTACATTATTTTTGCAAGTTTCAATCTTATTTGTATAACTGATTTCTTTATCGTGGAATATATTACTCACACTATCAGTTTCCAACCTATAGTCATAATACTATAGGTTTTTGTCACTTACTTTTTAATATTGTTTAAAAATATAATTACATATTATCCTAATTTATGTTTCACCATTCATATTGAATATTTATGAAACTTCTTTACGCACTGATTCAGCTACATTTGATATTTCACGGTTTAAATCATCAATATACACGGTACAAACCTCCATATATAACACCTTTGAGTATCCTTCAGCAATTTTAAGCACCAATTTAACATCATTCTCAATTATTAATTCAAGCAATTTTGAAAATACTTTTTTCAGTTCAGACTGACTTGTATCACTATTTAAATTTACAACATATTCATCTGGTTTTTCTTGATCTAATATAAAATTTAGAACATCACTCTCTCCAACCACTGTGAGTAACACTTCAATCTGCTTTTGATTCATAAATATTTTTCCTTTCATAAAAAGCTTCTTCTCCACCTTCTAGTGTGTGCAAACTTTCAGTAGTCCAGCTTCTGTAATCATTTTCATCATCAATATTTTGCAAAATATCATTAAATGGATTTCCAACATAAGTAGTGTAGATGCCATTCTTATGTTCTCGAAAAATAGTCATATACGGAAGTGTTCTTACTGCAATATTGGCATTGTGTGTTGCAATAACAACTACCTTCCTGCGTTTTGCTAAACCACTTATTATTGGTCTAATATTTTGATCAATATATGAATTCCCCATACCAAGTTCTGGCTCGTCAAGAAAATATGCATCCGCTTCTTTATTTAATATATTTTGAAGAAGTAAAATACCTTTTTCACCATTAGAAGGGGAATATTCTTGTCCATCTTCCGTGACAACCTGTTTTGATAAACCCAAAAAAGGCTTTAAATTTTCAACACTTTCTTCATCAATCATTGTTTTTAATTCAGACAAACAATCATTTAATCCATCACTATATATGTGGTTTAACACTAAATATAATTGCTTTTTTATTTGTTTCAATTTTTGTATTCCTTTAGAGAACTCTTCAGTTCTTGATTCATCACAAAGCATTCGATATCTTTTATTTATGTATATCTTCCCTTTTTCTTCTAATTCACCTATATATTCTCTTTCATTAAACGAACCTACTAAAAAAGCGTTTATTATATTTTTTATTATTTTACACAACTTTACTCGTTTCAGTGCAAACTCCCCAAACCCTGTAGAAGATGGTTTTGAAATAGTATTAGAATTTTTATCAGCTATATTTTTTATATTCTCGATACTATAATTTGTTAATTCACAAGAACATTTAGAAATCACGTCATTTTTAAATTCTTCAAAAACTTTATCTGTGAGTTCTTTGAACAATAATAAGAGTTGTTCATATTTCTCAGAATTCAAGTACATTGAAATATCTATATCGCTGAAGTGTTTCAATATTTGTTTTATAGTTTTTTTATCTTTTTCATGGATATCATACTGCTTAGGTTTGTTTTCAATAAGTTTTGATGCTTCAGTGATTTTCATTCTTCTTTTATTCCTATTATTATCTTTTGTTTCATACCAGTTAATATAGTTAGAAAATTGAGTAGGATTAGTATCTGTCCACATACTTATTGCTTTAAAATCATCTGCACAATCTTCAAGTCCTAAAAGAGATAAATCTGCTTCCATATCTTTATTCTTCAAAACTTTTTTAAATTCATAATCTTTTTCTGTGCCAATATATTTTTCACAACTTTTTCCTTTTGAGAGCATTGAAGTATATAGCGAATTTAATATTTCACTTTTACCAGTACCCTTTTGTCCAAAAATAATATTAACGTCCTCATAAATCTTTAAATTAAGTTTTACAGAACTATGAGGAGAAGCAATCATTTGATAAGATACTTTTTTATTCAGCAAAGTATTAATAACCACATTATCTCTTTTTGACATCATACAGAATTGCGAAAAAGTTTCAACAGGTAACCTTAAATCTGCAAATGTACTTTTTTCATATTTACTCCAATCTTGAACGTCACTGCCAATCATCACACTATAATTATAGTTTGCAAATACACCCAAAGATCTATGGTCAGAAGGTTCGTAAAAAATCCTCGAATCATCATTTACAACCGTCTTTAGTTTTATTAAATCCGATTCAGATATACCTGGTTTTTTGTGATAATGCGGTATATAAATAACATCGCATGCGTTTAATTTTTCATAAACTTCTTTGCAATTCAATGTGTATGTATCCAAATCTTGTCCATCAAATAATTCCTTAGTTATAGAAGAAAATTCTTCAGCATTTTCAGGGTTTGCTATTACAATTAAATGATATCTACTACTGTTTTCTTCTTGGATATCGATTTCAATTCCTGGCCACAATTTACAATAATCAGATACGGCTTCGGAGTAAATGTTATACTGTTCCAAATCAAATAAATTGTGATTAGTAATAGCAACAATTTTTACATCAGCATCAGAAATTTTTTGCTTAAACACTTCTAAAGAAACATTTCTTTTTTCATTATCACCTTTTTTTACTTTTTTCGTGTGACAATGCAGATCAATTTTCATATTTATACACCTAATTTATTTTAATTGATTTAATTTTTTGTGAGATTACTTTGGAATGCTACCATTACAAGTAGCATTAAAAAAATTTTAAAAACAATTCTAACCATACACATTCACAAAGGATACTTTACATAATCATTCAAATATTAGTATTTTCCACAATCTTCGCGATTGTGGTTTTTCATTTTAAAACTTATCCCTATAAATTTTAACTTTAGTCTCCTATGTTAATAAAGGATAACTTACAATTATCTATAACTTAAAACAGGGTGATTCTATATGCTTTTGGAATATCAAATTAGGAACTTAAAACATTTAGAATTAGCACTACAGACAACCGATACAATAACGATTATTGGTCAACCTAAAAGTGGCAGAAAAACAGTTATATCTAGTTTGAATTTTGAAAAAAGCTTATTTATTAGTATTGTACCATATACAAATCAGTATCAAAACTGTAGTGATTTCTTAACTGCAATTAAAAACATAAAAGTATTAACATTAAATTCATATGAAATCTCGCCCGAATTCTCTATAGGAGATATTCTTTCTATTGGTATTGAAAGGAAAGAATTATTTGAATTAGAAAATCATTTAATAAAGAATATCAAAAGGGCTTCTCGAAAATATAAAATTGTATTAGTTGTTGAGAATTTTAATGATCTGGATAACGGAACAAAAGCTCTAATCAATAAGATACGTTCTTCCAAGATAAAAAATAGATTAAAAAAAGGATTAGTTTGTATTTTTATTCCAGATAAACATGATATAAATAATATTATAGGAAAAGATATTTATTTCGATAAACTTAATTTTAATGAGCAAAACTCTCGTAGCATCTTTACTGCATTAAATCTAAATTCTGATATTAATCTAACCAATGAGGTAATGTGTTTTATACTTAAAAACGCAAATGGAAATATTGAATTGATATCGTCAATTATAAATGATATTAACCACAAAAGAATAGATGAAGATCTAGATTTGCTTGACATAAATAATAATATAGAAAAACTTGTAAACAACAAAATTAATTTAGAAGAATTTTCTGATAAATTAAAATATATTTTAAATGTTATAGCAATTAGCAATAAATACTTTTCTGATTTAGACTTATCATTCCTGTTGTCAGAAGAAGTGAATATAATAGATTATTATATGAATTTCGCAGATGAAAATAAATATGTAAATCAATCTAACAATTGCTATCAAATCATATTTGGGATAATAAAAAAAATCTTTTCAACAATTCCGAAAGAACAAAAGATAAAAATTTATAACGATATTGTAAAACTAATAAATGCTTATTATCCAAATCAATATCAAGAAAAATATGCATTTGCGAAACTCGCAAACAATCGAAAAGCAAATACATATTTACTTCAAGCTATATTTCAACAAATACGAAATGAGGGGAATGTTAGAAAGGAAGAATTTTCTTTATCAGAAGATGAATACGTTATTGTCGACAACTATTTTAAAGCATACTCAAAAGCAAATAACAACAATTACGAAGATTCTATGCAAACAATAAATGACATTATCGAAGTACATATACTTACATCTCCAATAAAGGAAGAATTTTTATTGCTAAAAAGCCAGTCTCTAATTAAGTCGATTGATGGAAGAGATCGTAAAGAAGCAATTGAGATTTTAAACTACGATGAAAAAAATTATAATATCGATGAATACCTTAGATATAGAATCGAAACTCGCAAAATTGCAGCCCTTATACACAACGGTAATTACAAACAAGCGCGAATTCAAAGCACAAAGATGGAGAATAAATTTCTAAACATTATAAATGAAAACCATAGTCCTGGTATTGAGTATTATCTAAATGTTATATATCGAAAATATAGTAATATACACTCCTACGAAAGCAGTATTGTTGCAATTAACAAAAGCATAGAATATTTTTCAAAGAATCCAAATTATATCAAAGAAACATATATCTCACTTAACAACGCATTAGCACTAAATTTGATAAACGGTAATCAAATTGATGCACTCAGAAATATAGAGAAAATAAAAAAATTAAGAGAAGAACACTTTAATTATCGATTTCCCAGAGAAGAGGTGTATGAGAATAATGGTTTAATATATCAATTAATCTATGGTGATAGAGAATATGATATATGTACATCCTTTGAGAAATTATACGAAAAAACTATGGGAATGGCGGATAATATATTTATTTGCTCTAATTATGCTATTTCATTAGCATTATTTGATCAAATAGAAAAATCTATTTCATTACTTGAGGATAAATACAATGACCCATCTGTCAAAAATGACAAAGAAGGTGTTTATAAATATCGAGTTTTTTGCAACTATGCAATTTTGGATTTTATGCAAAATAAAGATAAAGAAAGAGCACTAAAAATATTAAGTGATGTGTATATTTCAAAAGAAGATGTACATTATTCTGAAAGATCGACAGAATTGAATACCATTATTAAGACTATCAAAAACTTTGATAAATGCAGTTCTGCTTCCGAATGGATGAATGCATATAAAAGTAATGTAGAGTCAATTAAAAATTATTTTTGTTTACATCAGCAGGGCTTTGTATTTACAACATTATTTGATTGGGATGACGAGTGATAGTTATTCCGATAATAAGATTTAGTAAATCAGAATACTCACTAAATCCTAGTTGCTTTAATGATTCAGAAGGAGAAGCAATTTCTATGAGATGAGGGTTAGAATTAATATCGGTAATAAAGAAGTTATCAGCCTTGTCTATTCTACAATCGATTCTTCCCATACCCTGTAAATTCATTATCTTCGCAACCCTAACAATACTTGATGAAATATCTTGCGATAATTCTGGATTGAATTCATCAAAATTATAAAACTCGTAACTATGTGTTCTGCGAGCATCATAATCAAGAATTTTTTCTCCTATATAATTTTCGCCCTTAATCTTAATCCCCTGGGGCTTTAAACAAAATGCTTCATTTCCATCATAACAAAACGGAAATTCAACTTCATATCCTTCAATAAACTTTTGAAGGATAACTCGGCAACTATATTTAGTGGATAAATTATATAAGAAATCTATTTTTGCATCTGAAAAGGTAAATACATTTTCAGATGTAAGACCGATACTTGAACACTGGTTTTCAAGTTTGGCAATTACTTTTGTTGCTGTTTCTGGTTTTCCAGAAATCCAATTTAATTTTGCATCATACTCCCAGGTAGGGCAAACTGGGCATATACCATTTAAAAGTTTGTACCAAAAATACTTTTCTCTTGTCAGACTACAAACCATAGGATCACTGTTAGTATGTATAATACTATTCATTTCACAAAACAACGGAATTAGAGACTTCCTTCCATGGACAATGCCTTTTTGTGCAAAATTAAACACTATAATAGGTTTATAATAATTATTACGTATCCGATGTGTTAAAACATCATAGATGAAATCCATTTCATCATAATATGAAATAGTTTCAAAGCCTTCGCTTTTTAAAGTATCGACAATCTGATTGAATTTTTGCAAAGCATAATATTCTGAAACGATAGATGTACCGTTTGTGTAATCTTCATCGACTTTAGTAATTTCCTTGGCATTACCCACAATTGCAATTACAACTTTTTTTGAATATTCTTTACTTTTCCTAATGTAATTATTAATTTTATTTTTTATCATTTTTCCTTCTCCAAGCTAATAAATTGCTTTGCCAATTGTAAATTATTAGATAATTGTAAGTTATCCTCTTATTGTGAACATTATACCACATTTCGACACAAAATTTAACCCTTTTATCTAATTTTAATTATAGAAAATAGTAATGTATTTTTATGCAATATTACTAATAATATAGTGTGTACATTTTTGTTTACACTACATTTTAACCAAACTATATTTGTTAAATGCTCATTTTATAGACTTTTTTATCACTTGATTGCATAATTATCTTATTAAATTTAGGGAGCGTTATGCAAATGGAAACACATTCAGGAAATTTTATCAAACTCACAGAAGAATACCTGCATTTTTGTATTGCCAGAAAAAATCTCGATAACAAGACAATCAAGTCGTATTCGATAGATTTGAAACAGTATTCGGATTTTATATCTGACTTTTCGTTAGATTGGAATGATAAGAAATCTATCGAGAAATTCATTGAGTTTATGCATTCAAAGTTTAAGCCAAAAAGCGTAAAGCGAAAAATTGCTTCTTTGAAAGCCTTTTTTCACTATCTTGAAATTGAGGAAATCATTGAGGTAAATCCTTTTCACAAAATACAAATTAAATACAAAGAACCTTTTATTCTTCCAAAGACTATACCTCTGCAGACAATAGAGAAGATTATGAGTTATGCTTACTCGGAATATAAGAGGCAAACCACATATTATGCTCATAAAACAGCATTGCGCAATGTCCTCATTTTAGAATTACTTTTTGCCACCGGTATGAGAATTTCTGAGCTTTGCACACTTACAACCGAGCAAATCAATTTCAATGATTACATAATCAAGATATACGGTAAAGGATCAAAAGAACGGTTGATTCAAATTTGCAATAAGAATGTTCAAAAACTTATGGACGAATATCGCACTGAATTTAATTTTGAACTTAACAATTACAACTATTTCTTCATCAACAGGTTAAACAATAGACTGTCGGAACAATCTGTTCGCAATATGATTGCTGACTACACTGAAAAAGCAAAAATTCAACTTCATATTACTCCTCATATGTTTCGCCATTCTTTTGCAACTCTCCTGCTTGAAGAAGATGTTGATATTCGTTATATACAGCAAATGCTAGGTCACAGTTCAATAACTACAACCCAGATTTATACTCATACAAGCATCAACAAACAAAAAGATATCCTTACTGTAAAACATCCAAGAAATAAAATTGATATTGGGATATAAAAAAGCCTTGCAAAAATCCACTTGCAAGGCAATTAGCTTTTTATTCGTTTTTATCATATTCTGTATCTATTACATCCGATATCAGATTTGAAAAATCAACAGCATTTTTCGAAGTGATTACAGGTTTGCCCGTTCTTTCCTCAATATCTTTTCGTGCATTTCCGGCAACTTCGCCGCCCTCTTTTGCTACTTTTCTATTATCAACAAAAGTTTGTGGATTTTTCTCTTTAGAAATTTCCGTTGTAGTTGCTTCAGCCAACATATTAAGAACCAGCTCAAGAGTACTCATATTATCTCTTAAATTTTCTTTCTTCAAGCCTTTAAGGTTTTTATACTGACGCGTTGTCATCCCAGACCATGCTTTCGTAATTTCATCAGTCAGAATTGCATATTCCACACCCTGTTTCACTCCACGAGAATCCCATTCATCAGTAAGTTCTTTTCGCACCTGAATAGCCTGAAGTCTTTGATTTATCCACTCTCGACTATACCCTTTTTTAAGATACGTTTCAAGGGCTCTTTCTATGGTAAGTTCGGGATCAATTGTTTCATCTATTCTTTCTCTGCCAACTTCTGCAAGCCACATTTTAAATGGTTCGGCTTTTGGAGATGGAATAGATTGGACTATTCTTAAGATTTGCTCTGTATTGGCAACATCTGTTTTATAATTTTTACCATCCTTAGGAGATGGCATTTTCAGTTGGTGACAACTTGACACCAACTCACTACCTTCGTCTTTTAAACGCTGTTTTAGTTTATTCCAATATTTACGAGCAATATCGTAACTGGGTTGATCAGTTAACACCTGAACAATATCAACTATGGAAAAATACCAATCTTCTTCCGATTCATTCCATGCAGTACGAATTTTCTTATCTTCAAAAATTTGAATTTTGTTTTCTTCACTCATATATCTTCACTCATTTCAATACTAAAATTATTATAACAGACAAGATTTGTAAATTCAATCGATTAAGGTTTATTTAGATAAAAACTGCTCATAATTAAGATCAAACACTATCTCAAGTTCATAACCTCTTGCTACTCTGACCTCTTTTATAAGCTGACAGGCTATCATTTTCTTTTGCTCCATTGTGGAGTTGTCAAATTCATCTGCCCATGTTCTAAATTGAGAGTAATAAAAATCAAGCTTACCCATCGCATTTTGCTGATTGGCAAGCTTGAACTTTATGTCACTTAATTCAATTTCTTTTTTATGAAGAATATCATTGGTATTATCAATAGATGTTGACAGCATATTGGGAGTAAATCGGCTTTCTCCGAGAAGCGAGCGTCCTATTTCGGCAGATAGTTCAACTACCTGTCTTTTTAGTTTATCAATCTCTTTTTCAAGTTTCGTTTGCTTTCTCTTGTACTCAGATATTTCAGATTTGTATCGTTTTTCGAGTGCTATATCCTTTGGCGTTGATTTGATTTTGGCGAGATAATCTTTCAGTGTTGCAAGCACTGCACCGTCAATTCTATGTGCCACATATGCAGATTGTCCGTCACATTCTCCTCTTTTCATAGCTTTGTTTGTACATATATATCTTTGTCTGCGTACTTTATATTGACTACCATCTCTCCTATTATATCTATCAACATAACTTGTTGATACCATCTTCTGTCCACAATGAGCACAATATATGTTTCCAGAAAGCAATGTACTGCCCTTAGTAGTTCTCGCAATTTGCTGTTTTTCCTCATTCTTTGAGGAGCGCTGTTTCAGTATAAACTGTGCTTGGTCGAAGACATTTTCATCAATTATTTGAAGTTTTTCTATGTAAGGCGACTCAACACCACCTGACACAAAATATCCACAGTATAGTCTGTTTTTTAGAATACGGTTTACCGTATTACACTGAAATTTGCTGTTGTTATGAGTTCTGATACCGTGACTGTTCAGATAATCAGCCATTCTGTATGAGCCATAGCCTTCTTTCACTGTCATATCAAAAATTTTCTTAACTATAACAGCCTCATCGTCATCTACAACTATGTCCATAAGCTCTTTTCCTTTTTTATTGATTTCACCGCTTTTTATGAGTCTATATCCGAATGGTGCAACACCTCCGGTAAATTTGCCATCCATCGTCATTTGGTTAAGGCGAGTTTTAACACGAGCTGATGTTTTCTGACTTTCACCATTGGCTTGCCAAAATCGTATGTAATTCATAAGCTTGTCCACATGACTGTCCATACGCTGTTCTCCCTCATTGACGCTCCACACCTCTATGCCGTGCTTTATAAACCATTCGACAACAAATGGCGTTTCATCATCAATTCTGCCTATTCTGTCAAACATAAAGACAAGAAGCACATCAAATTCTTTATTCTCTGCGGCAGTTTTTAAATCCTGAATTGCGTCTCTCTCCCTTGCTGAAACTTTAAATCCTGATACACCCTTCTCTTGAAATTCTTTCAGAATAGTCCAGCCGTTGCGTTCAGCAAATTCTCTGCAAGAAGTTTTCTGCATTGGAATATCGTCTTTATCAACCTGACCTTTTGTTGACACTCTGTACAAACAATATACTCTTTTCATTCTATCAACCTTTCATACGATTTTCGCAAACCAACAATACTACATATTTTTCATAATATCCAGCTAAATCAAAAATAAATCTAAGAAAATCAGCAATTTATTTGTGCTTTCATTCTGTTTTCAAATGTATCTAAAAGATTTTCCAAAACATTTCTTTCAACCTTATCATTTCGGTTGTTTATAAAATATATTGTAACCTTGCAGTCATTTACAACAGATTCTATTTTATGTTCAAAATCTATTTCTTTTGATGATAAATAGTTATTATTCAAATTACAACACTTACTTTTCATCTTTTCCATCTTTCGTATTCTTATCTGCTTCTGATGCGACACTGCAAAGGCACATTACCGCTACTCCGATAAACGCACCAAAAAACAAACCTATAATAAAACCTAACATATCAATCTCTCCATTCTATAATTTTATTTTGTTACGCAGGCAACGGCTATGCATAGCACAACCGCTGCCTGCTATTTATCAATCGTTTTGGATAGTTCTTAATTTCACACTATCCGATTGTCGCTATTTATCCTCGATTTCCTGCGACAAGGAACACATTAGACAGTTGTGCATACAACTTCATTGGAATCTCACCACCCTGAGGATCTCTCAGGAGAGTTTATCATATTTTTGATAGAGTAACAGGGGGAATATGATATAATAAAATC